>PPYE01319606.1_pt1 | contig 134074 bp, 152 predicted proteins | sample 1559881 | NCBI WGS metagenome assembly PPYE01 (sample SAMN08240022, study PRJNA423297) | Human gut metagenome, whole genome shotgun sequencing project.
ATTCAAGCCCTTCTACACCACCGAGATGGTCAGCCAATGGCATCGCAAACGGGAGCAGCTTATCTTTATAATCGCCCGGCAGATGTCCAATCGGTTTAGAATTTTTTACCTCGATATTGTTTCTTACCCAGACGATTTTGTCATACTTCCCTTTTTCAAGTTGGTCAACTGCCGCAGATGTCATCAGATAATCCTTACCGGTTCCGAATTTGCCTACGAGAACTTTTACGGTAATGTCTTGGTCATACAGCATGTCCAGTGCCAACTGCTGTTGCAGGTTTCTTGGCTTTACTTTACCGATGAACCTTGTATTGATTTGCTTGAAAGGAACCTTTATGTAGTGAGAACCATCCCATTTGAATTGGTCACAGACCTGCCCCTCCATATTCTTCAGTACGAGGTATTCGTTTTGAAGACAGCCGTAGATATTTTCATCCCGCTCGCCACCATAGAACGCTGACATCTCATCATCGGACATAATGGCCTCACGGAATCCAAAATACTCTTGCATAGAAACACCTCACACAATTTCATCCAATCCGCAATCTACTCCGATAATGAAATCGACAAAGCCTTTTTCCTTTGCTTCATCGCTGAACATATACCATTCGATACGGTACTTGCTATCGTACTCTTCGGTGGTCAGCTTGCTTCTGGACAAGATGTAATCCTTAATACGAGACTCCATTTTCTTGTTGAACTCCATGCGGTCTTGCGCTTTCGCACCAGAGTCAAACACAAAATTGCTCCCATCATGCAACAGGAATTTTGCATTTGGCATTGCGTACCGCTTGTGTCCGGCAAGCCCAATCAGAAACCCCATCGAGTATTGATAACCGAGGTTGATGGTGTAGACAGGCGTTTTGCTATTCATAATTACATCAATCAACTCAAAGCCGGCATCTACATCTCCACCGTTAGAGGATACGTAGAGAATGATTGGTTTTCGTTCCTCCGCAGGAATGTCTGCGTCCTCTCTGTTGAACTGCATAATATGTCTCACAGCGTCTTCAACTGTCTCCTGACTGATGTTAGCTGCAATAAAGAGCTTGCGCTGTTTCAAGTCTTTTAGATAGAAGATATCTTCAACGAGCCCGTTTCTGAAAAGAACTTCTTCAACTTCAAACTCAATATCATAGTAGCTATTCGGATTCGTCTTTGACATGGCGGCCGCCTCCCTTAATTGATAATTTCTTCAAAGGTAATCTGGTGATGCCCGTTGTGTTCCGTTACCCACCGCACCACCTTTTCTCTCAGGTCTGACAGTGTTCCATCGTTGTGGAAGTATGTATCAGCCTGGACATTGTCCAGTGCCGTTTCAGACGGATGATTTTGCTGCTGCTCTGTCAGCGGGCTAATGAATCCATCACGGATGATGCGGATGTGGATTGTGTTGAACCCGACTTCCCTTAAATAATTGACTTCATTTGGGAACCGGCAATCGGGAATCAAAACGTAATCCCACTTATCTTTGAAGAACGTGAGCATGTCGCCCACGAATTGAACCCAGTAGTTCTCATTCTGCGCACGAACAACATCTGTCCCTGCATACTGCAGCAAAGACCTTCCGTATTCGTCCTTTTCCCCATTCCAGCCCAAGTACATCTTGCAGACATACTTAACCAAGTCGCCGTAATGGGCAATAAGAACGGAATATCCATCGACCTCCAGAGCATCTTTCAGGAACCCAGCCGTTGTGTCCTTCCCATGCTGCGCCTTTCCTGAAATCACAATCACTTGCACTCTACTAATCCCTCCTTCTCTGTCAGAAATGATTGAAAGTTATCAACGAATTCTCTGACCGTCATTTGTTTTTCGGTTTTCCTCCACCTGTGCTCACCACCATAATAGATTTCACGCACTTTACACGCCGCCGCAACGACATGTTTATCTGCGTCCTTCACGGTGTGTTCGCACACGATGGCAACCGCAGGCTTTCCTATCTTTGTGAAATCATCAACCATGCGCTCTATCGCTAACCTTTGCCCAAATGGGACTTTGGTCTTCCCGTATTTGACCTCAATCAATATGTATTCTTGGTCGTGGTATTCAATCAACCCATCTATATCGGTTGGATAGATACCACCTTCGAGCTCCAACCCAGTAAAATCGATGAGTTGTCTCATCCGATATGGGTTTCTAATTTTGCTGTCCATAGGCATCACACTGGCCAGCCACGGTCGTTATTTAGCAACAGAATCAAAATGAGGAAAGTCACCAGTGTAAGCAATATATAGATGTTCACATGGGCGCCTCCCTTCGCGGCATCAATCCACAAGTGTACTTCTCTTTACAGAAGCCCATATACTTACACTTGGGCATAAAGTAGTGGTCAACGATGTATTGCCATTCCTCCGAATAGCCTCGGAGTGCATCGCATAAGTCATTGAACAGCTTACGGTATTCGTGGTACGCTCTGTTGCACATCCGCTGATGTGACATGTCCATTAAGTTCCGCGCATTGTGTTTACACACGATTCTTGTTGTCATCCCCAGTGGTAAGCCAAGCGCGGAGTCTTCACGAGGGATGCCCAGTTCGTCTAATTCCTTTAACCCGTCAGCGATATCTGCCATGATTCCAGTGTAGACATTGAGAGCCTGTGGGTTATTCTGAATTGTTGGAGGTACGACAAAGTCAAAACCATGCTCATAATCGATATACCGTGTGCTTGCCTGAAGCCTCGTTGGAGAGCCGCCAATATGTGTGTACCACTCACGGATAACTCTTGCGGAGTATCCATCCAAAATCATGTAGACATCTGGGTACTCTGTTGTTCTCCCGTGTTCATTGCTAAGGCACTCAAGGCCACGCTTATAGTTTTTACTGCTGTCACTTGTGTCAGCGCCCCAACAGGTTCCTGCCTCTTCACCAATCATGGTGATGGGGTACTTTGTCGTATATTGTTGAATGATTACTTTTCCCATTGTTAACCTCAACTTTCGTATAACTCTGGATAACTGCTATAGCAGAGGTATGTATATCCTAATTGCTGGTCATACAGTTTGAGGTACGTGCCACTGCCCTGCCGAAAGTTTGCCTGAAAAACAACTGAACCATCGTTGATGATACGCTCCCCATTGAGCAGCCGCAAAGCAGCTTCAACGCAGTCTTCATACGGCAAGAGGTTCGCAAAGTATTGGTTTCCTCTGCTGTAATACTGTCCGGTCTGATAGATACACTCTTCAATCGAGTCTGGGAATTCTGGGGATGCAACACGATTCAGAAGTACCTCTCCAACCATCATCTTCCACTCCATAGAGAGCCAGTTTGACCCGGCTTCTGATGTAATAATCTTGGACAGCAAATACAAATCGTTAAAGCTGACCTTTGTAACATCCAGATTGAGTGTGTCAATTTTCAGATTTCTTAACCGTTCTGCCTCCAAGCCGCCAGCCACATCTCCACTCAAGCAACATGACACCATTTGGCTCATGTAGTCGGTATCTAAGGAAAATCCGGCGTAGGATTCATAATTGTTTAAGAACTCGTCCACACTCAACTGTTCATATCCCAACTGTTGGTTCGCTATTTTTTCATTTCTCGCTGTAACAGCGGCGCCCAACGCATCCATATTGCCGGCAGCAGCATACTGAACCATCAGTGACATATAGTCAGTGTTGTTATCATAGCTTACCGTGGCAATTTCTTCTTCATAATTTTCCTCGTTCGCATCTGCGGTGGAACATCCGCCTGTTAACAGGCATAACACGATGCACAACGGGAAGATAGTGAATAATTTCCGCATTGTTTTACCTCTCTGCTGTCTGCGAAAAGAGCTCGGAGTTTTCACTCCGGGCTCCCCACACAGTATGTTTGTCGGTCACGCTCCGTTTCTTGCAAATCCGGATAAAAACTCATCCAGAAGCCTCGTGTCTCCGGCGCTTAATTCTTCTTCCTTCTTCCTCGCCTTTCGTTTTGGAGGAGAGTATTCTACTGGGCGGGAGTAGTAATCGGGAATCGGATAGGTGTCTCTTAACCACCAATTCATACCGTCAGTGGCGGTAACGGTTTGAGCTCCTGTGTTCAGAACACCATCCCATGTGATGTTTGAGACAGCACCTACGAAGTCATCAAGAGTAATGGTAGCGGTATTGGCAGTTGTTGAGATAGTATTTGCTAAATCTACTGCAACAGTAACAGCGTTATCAGCAGTAGCTGCGGTGGCTGCATCTGCATATAGGCCGAAGTTCACTGTGAGACCCATATCGGCAAATTGCACTGGGTCTGTGCTCTCCAGCCTGAACAACCGGTTCTCATCGTCTACAACGATGACATCATCAATCTGCATCCCAGGGTGATAAGCCATTCCAACCATTGCTGGAAGGATGAACTCTTCATCATCAATTTCATTGACGATTCCAACACGATAGCCACAATACTCCTCAACATAATCGCCATTTCGCATGGTGTAATTGGCGCCCTCTTGCACTAAGATTTCATTCCGCATGGTTCTGCTCATCACGACCACCACACTGTTCTGCCCATCTGAAACGGCGAGCAGCCGGTTTGCTTTCCCGACTGCATCCGCAACCAGTTCTGTATATCGTTCTCTATCCATTAGCCATCCATCTCCTCAATTGGTGAAACCTCGCATTCTTCTACGAGCTTATCAAAACAATCGGAGCAGAGGCGCATATGCACATCGTCTCCGTCATGGACACTTCCGTATCCAATTCTCTTATGTATAGAAAAGTCATTCTGCAGGTCAAAGAAGTCAAGCTCCTTGCCGCAGTGATTGCAAATCAGGTTTTGTGTCAAACTATGCACGCTCCTTTTATTCATAAAACGGAAGTTTTATATTTATATAATGTAGAATTGCCTGCGAAACATAATTTCAAGAATCCCACATAGACACCACCCCCTTAAATTACCTTGCTGTAGGCGGTCAGCTTAAAATATTGACCGTCACGCTCATAACCTTTGCAGTAGATGATGTCCCCTGATTTGATTGGGTCTTTATCGTATACCCTGCAAAATACCGTAAAACGACTCTCCTTCCCGCTGCCAATGGATTTTGTAAAGATACTGTACCCAAACAATTTTCCATCAGCTTTTCTATGTAAAGGTCGCACATCGGCCACATACAACTTGCGCCTATCTTCGTCCTTACCGGACACATACCCGATGTACCCCATCACATCGTAGAAATTTCGAACCTTGAGGATATCACTCAAGTCTTCCATCCCTACACTCTTAATCACTTTTTCTGCTTCTTTCAAAATCGACATGACATCCAATAGCGTGTAGCTCTTTGCCACCCCGCCAGACTTGGTAACGCCGACCGCGTATCGCTTTACAATGTCCTCAAGCGGAGTTCCGTCTACATCGGACTTTTTGACTTTCTTGGCGTCGCCCTTCTTGAATGTGTTGGAGAACAGGTCTACCATTCGAAGGAGTTCTCTCTGATTCCCGAAGTCTGAAAAGAAGTCCAGTTTAATCAGAATGTCAAGCTGTCTTGAGTTGATACTCGTCTTTTTGTCCAAGTCAGAAAGCAGTTCCATAAAGCTGGTATATTCTTTCTCTTTGGATAAGGCGTACAGCTCGTCCGCAAGTCCGGCGCTCATATATTTAATGGAGGTCAGCCCCTTGGCGATGATTCGCTTTTCTCTATCAAAGAAGTATTTCCCTCTTGACAATCCCCATTTTGGTAGTGTTACTTTAATGCCTACCCTTGTGGCATAGTTCGTAATATCCGCCGTCTTGTCCATGTTGTCACCAAAGATATTGAGTGCTGCTGTCAAGAACTCAAGCGGATAGTAATAGCGTAGATAACCACAGATATATCCAATGGATGAGTAGGCATCAGAATGGTTCCACGAGAACCCGTAGGCCGATGCATCCAGAATGATTTGCAGGAAAGGCTTGATAACCTCTTCGCACCGCTCTCTCGTAATGTCATAGTGCTCAGATGAATAGTCTATGAACCGTTTCTCGATTTCCGGTAGCAGCGTTTCTGTCCCCTTTTTCTTCGCAATAGCACGGCGAACATTGTCCGACTCTGCCGCAGAGTACCCACAGAACTTAACAAGGAACTGCATGATGGTCTCTTGCATGGCGATTCGTCCTGCTTCCGGAGCAAGAAACTCATTGAGTGCGTCAAAACCATTATCGTAGAACTCGCCCCTGGCTACGCTATCACGAAAGCTGGCACAGGCCGGCCTTAACAAACCGTTCCCAAACGACATCCACTTCAGCATGGAGAAGTTCGGAATCTTCGACCTTGCGATTTCCAACGTCTCGTCAGACATAAACTGTTTCAGGTAATGCTGGGCGCTGTCAGACTCCCATTGGAATATCAGGGTTGTGTTGTCACGGATACTTCGCCACACATTCATATCTTCCATATCCGTGTTGTCTGGTGTCAGCCGCTCAATTCCAAGTTTCTTACACGTGTCATTGATAACGCCGATGTTGTCCAAGCCAAGGATATCCAGCTTGACGTACATCAGGTCATCCAATTCTTTCATGTTAATCATGGACACCGGGTAATCTGATGTAGATACGCTGCAAAGACCGACTGTCTGTTCAATAGGCAAGTCGCTGATAAGGACTCCACTTGGATGTGTTCCGATGGAAACAATAGTGCCGTTTACGATGTCCACATATTTGAACACCTCTGGGTATTCTTTCCGGATAGAATCTTCGTGAATCTCTGCCTCTTTGCAAATATAGTTGGCGATTTGCAGATAGTTCTTGTCCTGCCTGTCCTTATACAAAGCACGGCATACATCTCGAATTGCTCCCTTCAAAGCGATGGTGTTGAATGTGATAATCTCAGCAGACCTGATATTCGGCAGATTCATCTTGTCACGAAGGAGGAACTGCTTCACAGTTTCTCTGTCTTTGCCAGAGTAGTCCGTATCAATGTCGGCGTTGGTAACACGGGAAGGGTTCATGAACCGGAAGAAGTTCAATCCAAAGCGAATACTGTCCATTTGCGTAATGCCAAGCAGATATGCTATCATACTGCCAGACACAGAGCCTCTGCCATATCCGCACTGGATGCCATTCTCTTTTTCCCATTCTCTGAGGTAGGTCTGAAGAAGCATAAAGTCAATGGACTGAGTCGTTTTGTAGACATCGTACTCTTCATCCACAACCTTACGGAGTTCCGCTTCATCGTGATTTTTCAAGGCGTATGGATGATGTTGAAGTGCGTCCTCAATCTTCGCCTTAAAGGTTTCTTCTGGATTTTCGTAGATGTGCGGATACTTTGTGCCACGGTCAAGCGTAAACTCTTCCACCATATCAGCCAGAACATTTGTGTTCTCAATGGCCTTTAAGAACACTTCCTCTGGGAGTGAGCGTTGTCGTCTATAAGCAGCGACAAGCTCATCGTAGGACTTGAATTTCAAATCCCACTTCTCTTCCCCATCAAACTGGATGTTCTTGGACGCCTGCAGGATGCTTCTCCCTTTCTCATGTTCCTCGTTAAGCACATGAGTATCCGTTCCGGCTATCAATGGGATACCAGTTTGCTCGCTAAGCCGATACAGTTTTTGGTTGTACTCGACCTGCCGCTCATCCATATGGTGTCCGACTTCAAAGAAACACCTATGCTTATTTCTCTGAATAAACTCAAGGAACATCGACTCAACATCTGCGTCTGCTTTCCCAAATACACCGCCAACGCAGGCTGTTGTAATCAGGATGTTGTCAGATGTAGCGAATAGTTCGTCAAAGGTGATACGTGGTACATAGTAGAAGTGGTTGTCTGTACGGTCAAAGCTCCTCGATACGAGTCGGTTTAGCTCTAAAAATCCATCATAGTTCTTTGCGAGCAGCACACAGTGGTAGTTATCCCTCACCTTTTCGTCCAAAGTCACAGTGAGATACGCTTCAATAGCATGGATATACTTCATGCCGGCTGCTTCGATGGTACTTTTCTTGTGCCACCATTCAAAGACAGAGCCATGCTCTGAAAAAGCCATCGCTTTCATTCCGAATTCCTTGGCTTTTTCTATGTATTCTCCATATTTTGTGACCGAGTCGATGTTTGTAACACCGTTGCTGAGGTCACTATGCAGATGGTAAACGGTATATTGCTTATCTATCGCCATGACAACCTCCCTTCGTAGAGTTTTTTCCATGTCTCAAGCCCCTTATCGACCGGGGCATCTTTCGCATCCAGCAGATTGTCTCTGTCCCAGATGTACTCAACCTTTACGAACTGCTTTAACCGCTTGATATTATGGTCGTCTCGAATACAAACCTCTTTATCCAGTGCAAAAACCACTCTGCAGCCAAGCTGCGCAAGGATTTTCATTTGGTTTGGGTTCAAGTGGGACGTCAAAATTGCCCCTGTGTTATGGATTCCCCATGTATCGGCCAACATGACGGACTTGGCGCCTTCGAACAGGATGATTTCATGCCTGTTTTGGATTTCTTCCCTGTTTTCATATAGACCGTAGAGTGTATTCAGCTCTCCCCAAGGCTTGAAGTAGGTGTACTTACGCAAACCCTTCTCTTTCCATGCTTTGTCAAGGGTTCTGCCGCCCACATTGATGATTTTTCCGTCTGGACTTCTGATTGGGTAGACGAGACGGTTGGAAAAACTGTCGTAATACACCTGAAACTTGTTCATAGAAGCTTCAGATATACCTTCTGCTCTCCAAACGGCAAGCTTATCCTGCCTTTTTTCGTACCGTTCCATATAATCATCCGGAAGCGCAGTCACCTTGCTGATTTTATTTGTCTTTTTGGGCTTAGCAAACCGCTTTGCGACCTCAGTTGCAGCAAGTTTCTTGTGTGGAGGAGCTACATCGCCATCACAACCAACATACTCCTTCAAAATCTCGATTGCCTTTTGGTATCCACACTTGTTGTAGTATCGGATGAACGTCAGAACGTTCCCGCCAACACCAGAAGAGAAATCATAGAAATTATTTTCTTCTTTTCGGATGGAAAAGGACGGTGTCTTCTCTTCCTTGAGCGGAGAAAGCCCCCAATATTCTCCGTTTTTCTCTGTAAACTCTGTATATTGCGAGATATACTCCAGAATATCAACGGACTCAATCAGTTCTGAAAGCTCCACACCGTCCCCTCCCTTCGTAGATTATTTAATTATGTTGATTGATTAAAACGGAGTCTGTGGGATATGCTGTTTGGCTTGCTGGTATAAGATGTGGTTCCCATCGAACAGCAAGTCTATGTATTCACCCTGTGCCATTTGCATTCCATTCCGGTTTACCGTGACTCGAAGCTTTTTATTGCCGCACTCTGCACCATCTGCCTCGATTTCTTCCGGAGTTTTGTCTGAAATCATGGCTATTGTGGAGGCGTTGCGTGCAATCTTCGCACTGTCGGCCAGCTTTCCTGTTACAGTTGCCTGTGCCGCTCCGATTCCCGCAATATTCATCTCACCACAAATCTGATTCTTCACCATATCCACAAATCTTCCGAGTTCTTGATAGCTATCGAAAGCATCTCCCTCACCTTTTCCCTTAAAGTAATCCACAATCAGAACGTCAAGCCCCTGTGTGTGGTTCACTTTTTTGACCGCAGTATAAATGCTATGCTGGTCAAATGTTGGGATATAAAGATGGGTAAACTTTCTTGTCTTTAGCCACTCTTTGGCTTCCATGATTCGTCGTTCTTCTTCCTCGCTGTAATTTCCCGATGTCAGACGCTTATACTCAATCCCTGTTAGGTGTGCGAGAATTCTGGCGGTAAACAATCGGGTATTCAACTCGCTGTCTAAGTATAGAACTGCGTAATCATGCTGGAGCAAATCAACTGCGCAATTAAGAAGCATCATGGACTTACCCTGTTTCTGCTCTGCGCCAAAGATAAAGAGCTCTCCACGTTCTATCGTTGCGTAATCGTTCAAAGCTGGGAACTTAAATGGGATACCTGCATATCCGCTCCCTTGACGTCCTTCAATTTCTGCCCAACACTCATCAATCACATCTTTATAAGCTGGGACTTCTGTTGTTGCAGAGAACTCCATCATCACATCGTCCAGGGAACGATAGATTTGTTGCTCGATATCTTTGATAGACTCGTTGAAACACATAGCCTCACACTTTTTTAGGCTCTGTAGTGCATCCCGTCTAAAAGCCGCATCTATAACATTGTCTACACACAGCTTATAATCTTCTACGGTATGTCTTGCAAGACTATCGCTGGTATCAAAGAAGTCGTTAAGCTGAGCGACTGTAATTTCATCTGCGTATTTTGCAGTTGCCTCCTGTGATTGCAAAGACTGCAGGATGCTATATGGGTCAATGTGCTGTACGCCGCGTTGCGCCAGATTACAGATAGCAGCATAGATATAACGATTTTCTTTGTTGAAAAAGTGATTGGGCAATAGATTTTCGGAATAAAACGAAAACTCCGGGTGATATACAAGAGAGGCAATCACACCAGCTTCGCTGTCGATGCGTGTAATGTCTTCTGCTCTTATAGCGCATCACCTCTTCTTTTGCGCGAGCCTGTAATAATCACAGAAATCCCGCATCTCACATAGATATGTACACTTAAAATACTCTACGCTTGGCAGAAAATCTGTTTCCCTTGTAATCTCTTCCACTTTGTTGAAAAGCCATTGTTTGGATTCAGCATATGCTTGCTCCTTGAATGGCTCTTCAATAAAAACTGGGGTTCGGAAACAATTAAAGCAAAGTGATTTAGGGAGTTTCCCATACTCTTGCTCTACTGCTGCAGAGTACAGGTAGAGTTGCTTCAGATAATCGTCCAATTCCAAATCTGATTTCGTCGGATTACTGCGTGTGCTTCTCAGTTTCAAGTTTCTGGATTTGTTGTCTACGACATACAAGTCTCCATCTTTTTCACCAAGAAAATCGATGTATCCGATAAATGGAATACCGGACAGATTAAAGTCAACCCGTTTTTCAATTGCCACCATATTATATGGGAACGGTTGAATCTCTTTGAGATATTGCAGGCCGCTTTTGAAATAGTTGCCAAACACCGTTTTGCTTGGCGCCCATCCCACTACCTGACTTCTGAAATCTCGCAGGTACATTTCGCATAGCTGCTTGGCGCTTTTATCTTCTTTGTAGTACAGCTCTATCAGCTTATGCATAAAGCTGCCATAGCTGGCAAAGAACATGTCCTTTCCGTGCAGCCTGCGGATATACTGCAGGTACCACCGATAATGGCAGTCATCAAAAGCCTTAATGCGGGAGTAGCTCCAAGTCATCTCTTGGATTATCGGTGCATAATTGACTTCTCCCATAGGCAGACCGCCTTAAAACGGGAGCCGGTTATCATCAAGTTCACCGTCGCCAACCTCTGGCTGCGGGTCGGTAACGTCTGTCGATGTATCTCCACCGTCTGCATCTTCAAAGGAGAACATCTTAAAGTTTGTATATGTAATCTTCTTCTGCGAATCGTATTTTGTCGTCACATCGCAATCACCAATCTTAATTCGGGAGCCCTCATGTAATTGCATAGCTTTCCGGGCTGCGGCGGTACCGATGCAAAGTACAAACCCGGAAAAATCCTGCTCATATTCACCGGTCTGCTTATTTTTACGGCTGACAGACATCCGTACTTTCGTGCTGGTATCGCTCATAGGGGTCACTTCCCATACCTTAGCGTAAGCACCTGTGCGAAATCCCATTGTTCATCACTCCTTAATCTTAAAAGTTTCTTTGAAGTCAGCAAGAAGTTTCGAGGCAAGCACTGACTCTGTGATTGCGAAATAGTTTCCGCCCTTTACATACTTGGCAACAAACTTTTTGACCTCCTCAGTCTTATCCTGGTTGCTTGCCAAGAACTCCTTAACCATTGTGTCGAAGCTGGCGATGATTTCTTCTGCAATCATCTTATCTTCTGCTGCCCCAGCAGCCTTCTGCTTGCTCCTCCATTTGTCCGGGTCGTCATCCGGTGTTGCAATGTTGAAAAACTTAAGCAAAAAATACCGCATTGCATAGCTTAATCCAGACCCAAAGCTCTGTGAACCGTCACTTTGATGCCCCACCAAAATCCACGGAACATCGACCCTCTCGTCTGGGTTCTCATTGTTTACCCATGTAAAGACCATGTCTGCACTTACGAGAACCTCGTTGACATTCTCCTCATAGATTTCGCCTTTGTTGGTTGACTTGGTCTTCTTTGTATGGTATGGAGCGACAACTGCGCTACTATGTATGACGCTGGGAATCAGAGATAAATTGTATTTATCCATGAACCCGGAAATCTTTGCAAGGATTTCATCCTCACTAACGTAGGTGTATCCATAACCTTTTTTATTGCGCTGGATAACCTCCACCTGCTTGCGAATCTTAGCAAGCTTCTGATAGATGTTCAGATTCTGTTCTGCCATATCAACCCTCCAATAAATAAGTTGCTTTCATATCTGCTACATGGAGCAGGAGCGCAAGCTTACTCTTCTCAAAAATCTTACCGATGAAGTAATCGCCACCTTTCACAGAGGTATCAAACCCACCCATATGCGCTCTGATTGCAAAGATTTCTTCCGCTGATAAATGGATGAAGTTCTGAAGAATAATAACTGATTTTTCACCATGCCCACACGGGAACTTCTCGTCAATCTCAAAAACTTCTTTTGTTACCCACTGACCATTCTCCTTGACATTTCTGGTTCCCTTCTTGTAGAAGTTAGCCTTACACACATCGTGAAGTAACGAAACAAGTGCTACTGTCTCCTCTGTGTAGGTGTTAGACAAGCCCGAAAGCTCCAGTTCTTCTGCCAAACAGCGGTATACGTTCACAGAATGTGTGACTAATCCGCCTTCAAATGAGCCGTGGTACCTTGTTGATGCAGGCGCAGTGAAAAAATCCGAAGAGGTTAACCACTCCAGAAGTTCCTCAGAACCTGCACGCTTGATTTTGCTCTGGTAGATTTCGAGAAACGTATCTCTGGGGTCGTTCACAAAATCCTCATTGCACAATGCACATCACCTTTCTTCCCGGAACGAAAATACCGCCCCATAAGTTTATACAAAGCCTTGCGGCATTGTAGTTTATTTTATTATGTTGATATGGTAATAAAAAGAACCCGATTCCGAGTTCCTTTTATTGCAATACCAACTCTCATCATTCTTGGATTGCCGTTACAATACCGTCATCAAGGTAAATGTATTTAGTTTCTGAACCTGACCTATAAACCCATTGTTCTGATACGCCATATCGCGTGGTTGTCCGATTGATGTCTGATGGCTCTCCCCAGGTGGATGCTCTGACTTGCGCGGCAGTCATACCAATAGCGGGAGGGACTTGTGTATTTTGGATTTTATCAGAGTTGGATTCCCCAGCGTTCGGATTTTTATCTTCATATGCCTCTCTGTTTTCATCATTCCAATAAATAGATGCGATTCCTTTTCTCCATAGAGAAAAATCATATTCTGTTAACCCAGAAAAAACTGTTATACCGCCATAATCGAGCGAAACATCTCCGAACATATCAACCAATTTATCGCTAACCTCGTCGTATTCTTCTCCTTTGAAGTTTTCTTCACTATTCAAAGTAAGAACGGCACGGGTTATCGTTGTGCCATCCCATCCAACACATACTGTTACTGTTCCTTCATGCCCGTACAGAGAACTCGTACCGCCATCGTATTCTTCAAACCCTTCCTCCATGCCGAATAGAGAAATATCCTCCCCAATATAATTTTGGAAATCTAAAAAGTCTTCCGGAATATCCAAAACGACCTCGATTTGAGGAGATGTGGAAGAAGTGTTGGATGGAGTTTCTCCTACAGCTTCTTGTGGAGAACTATTACATGCAGTTAGGAAACAGACTATGAAAACCAAGCATATCAAAAAGATGAGGGACTTCTTCCTTTTGTAGATACCAAACACCATATTCACCTCTCAGATAGAAAACGCAAGTTTCCATCGCTGATAATCTTCCATGTAATCCCGCTCAATCCTGTTTTGCTTATGCTCGATTTTTTCTCTCCCCTTCAAAGAATATGTCTTTCCATCCATAACCCGCAGCGCAGCGTCAGAAAAATTCGGAGCAATGCCGGCTCGTTCCATCTCGTATATACGATAGAAAAGTCCTGACATCCTGACTCGGTAAAAGCTGAGCTGCATGTCGGTCTTCCCTTCCTCAACTGCTTTGATATTCCGCTTGGACAGTGTAGCACGCATTGTGAAGGTCTTTGTTACGGCTTTGATACCACGCATAATCGTATCGCCTGGGACTCTATCGCGTCGAATAGTCTTGGAATAGTTGGGATGTCTATAGACAAAACTTGTCAGATTGACAGCATTTCGAAAAGCCGGGAGTGCTTCGCGATAAATCGGAACACTTATCGTCTTATATCGAATAATCATCTCCGAAAAATCCACATCTTCATTCCGTATGAAAATCGTATCATCCTCATCTATGCCGCCATATGCCATCCAAAAATAGCATCGATAGATATTGTCTATTGTTTCATCGCCCTCTGGGTCAAAAATCGAATCCATAAAACGCTGAAGATGTAGGGGGCTGGACACCATCTGATGACGAATTTTATCCAGCCCAACTGCTTCGATATGGAGCATTCCGTCACAAGCGCCGGGAACTTTCATGGCGATGCACCACTTGACGTACTCTTTGAGAATCGTGAGCGTCATCCACTTGCTTCTGGAACGCAGTCCGACAATCTCATCAATAACCGGCTGAAGCTCTTCTGTGCTTTTGGTGCATAAATCCGCATTCCATTCTGTCTCATACTTCTCAACTGCATTGAATACGGTGGCAGCTACGTTGGCGGTATTCAAACTGCCCGTATAGTCACGGACAAACCGCTTTTTCAAATCCTCGTTATACATCGCAAACCTCCTACAGATATGTAGCGTTACGCTGATGTAACGGCATTTAACTCAACGGCCTTCGTCCATGCCGTGACCAGAGAAACCACATCCAGATAGGAAATAGCACCGGAGGCAAGAAGGTTTGCCTCCGCAACCTTACGCATGCAGGCATCTGACAGCTTGCCAAGATACTTTCCTAAATTGTCCTTGGACATACGCTGCGGATTCTCGCATAGTACCATGCTATCTTTTTTGAGGCCAGCATCGGATGCTTTGATAAATACATGTGTGGGCTGCGACGCTTTCTTTATCGAGCTGGTGAGAGGAAGGGCAATAACATTGGGGCTGTGCGAGTTACCAACATTATTCTGGAATACGAGACCAGGACGCCATCCGACCTGCTCACTGCCGCTGCCGCTGAACTTCATTAGGTATACTTCTCCGATTTGTGGGGTTTTCCCGTTTCTTTGAAAACTCACCGCTATAACTCCTTCGATACAATTATGTTGATACTTGGAGTATAGCATGATTCGCTTCCCGTGTCAACTCAATTAAATGAACAACACGCGAAAAATTTTTAGGCTACAACAAGCTTATATGTAATATCATGCCCTGCAGTATTAAAGTCCCCACAAAAAATCGTGATAACGGTGCCGAGTATTGACGCATCGGTATCTACTTCGATAGATTTTACTCGGTCAAAAGACAGAGTATTTCCAGAAGACTTCAGGCAAATCAGGTTTGGGTTTTCGCAAATCAACATAATTGAGAAGGCCATGTCTAACTTACATGGGTCAGACGTCCTATACCAAGCCTGATTCTCCGTCTTAAAATAAATGCAGTGAGGTTTGTGTTCCTCACAGTACCTCTTCAACTCTCTCACTGATAACTTCTTTTTCATCCTGCAGCAAAAACCTCCATTGATTTACGACGAGCTCGGTGGTATACTACAGGCAGGAGTATAGTGAGTGGTGTCACTGTAGTCCTCACCTGTAGAAACAGGTGCAATTGTGCGCCGTGTCCTTTTGTATTCATGCACGACGCACACCGTCCGGGCAGTCCGTCTTTATGGCGGGCTGCCTTTCTTTGTGTTGACAAAAACAGATGGTTGTGTTATCCTACGTTTACAAACAGTTGTTGTGCTGATAATGCTATCACAAACAACCGCCGGTGTCAACAGCAATCATCGAACATTTTTTTGGAGGGTCATCTCGTGGACTTTGCACATAGATTAAAACATTTCCGTGAAAAAAAGAATATGACACAGCAGCAGCTCGCTTCTTCTATCGGAGTAACAACTGTATGTATTGGAAATTGGGAGCGTGGAACCAGAAAGCCAACGATGGATATGCTGATTGCGTTAAGTACATCCCTGAATATATCCATAGACAGTCTTGTCGGGGCTGTTACTACCAATGTAAGCCAACCCGTTCTTTCTAACAGCGAAATGACGCTGCTAAACAACTATAACTCTCTTGATAAGCACGGCAAAATAGCGGTAGATACAATTTGTAGAGTAGAAAAACAGCGTATAGAAGCAGAAAGGAAGTCTTCTTCCAATGTTGTTGAGCTTCCTACACCAAGCGAACGGTTTATTCCGCATTATACTTCTCCGTCCGCCGCCGGATTCAATGTTCCGCTTGATGGCGCTGATTTTGAAATGATGCTCGTGAATAATTCTGTTCCAGACGAAGCCGATTATGCCGTTGATATTCAGGGTGATAGCATGTATCCGTATATCAATGATGGCGATATGGTCTATGTAAAAAAAGACGCCGAGCTCCAGATAGGAGATGTCGGTATCTTCTGCGTTGATGGAGCTATGTATTGTAAGCAATACTACGTTGATGACAACGACAATCTTATACTGGTCTCTGCAAACCCGAAACGTCGGAATTTCAATGTTTTCGTTGCAGCAGACAGCGGCAGTTCTGTGAGAGCGTGTGGTAAAGTCTTGCTTGGAAAACGTATTGAACTCCCCGACTATCTATTTGACGAATAATTGCTATGATAAACGGGGCGCTTTACTGCGCCCCGTTTTCATGTTAGTGGTTGGTAATCGTCCAATCTGGTTTTGATTTCACCTTTTCTGGAATACTGACGTTCATACGGAGAACCTTTCCATGCATACCCAAACGGTATCTCTGCTCCCGTTTTCATTACAACGAGCTCTGCCTTTTTGCCTTGCTTTTGTAAAGCCCTTTGGAGCCATACCATAAACCCATATTGTTCAAGTTCATCATCTAAATCTCGAACGTATCCTTTGCCCTTTCCTTTCCCGTCGCTTCGGTATCCAATCCAATAACCAAGCTCTGCTCCTCTGCTGCTAACCTTTCCACGATTCGCAAGCAAAATATCCAGCTTATCTTGAACGGAAAGATGTTGATGCCCTCGCTTTTGATAACGCATTTCTGACAATGCTTCAGCTATCTCTTGATTGACTTGTTCCCGATGCTCCGGATTCTCAACAAAAGCTAAAACCTGATTTTCAAACTGACGATTCGTATACTCATCACGGAAATCCTGTCTTAGATTCCACTCCTTGTCTGTCTCTTTTTTATTCTCGGCCTTTCTTGCACTGTCGTCTTTCTTAATAAAGAACAAAACCAAGCCAAGAATTACAGCAATCAAAAGCGGCAAAGCTTAACACCCCCCTTACTTTATAGCGATGGATATACATTCTTTTGCTTCATCAATTTTTTCCAGCGCATCGTTCAAACTATCCACGGCATCTTCCATACGCTCAAATCTTTCCGTACTCTGCAGGTTCTCTGGAAAGTTGTCCAAGCAATCCTGCTCTTTGTCGCAGACTGCATCGATAATAGATGCCGCATTTGTCATCATTGTTAATGCGTTTCTAAGCTGCCCTCTTCGTTTTTCATTCATTCGACCTCTCCCACATTTTATCCAGATTCAAAGAAATGCACACGTTCCCATCCTTTGATTTTGAAAAGGAGAAGGAATCAAACATCTGAATCACTCGAAAGAATACATGCTCTCTGCCGTGCTGCAAAACCATTTCCTCGCAAATGATTTCTATGGCAACCCTCTTATGCGGTACATCGTATACGCTGACATCCAAGCAAAGGCATTCAATCTCTTCAAATAACTCATCAACTCCACGGCAAATGTCCGGGAGTTTCTCATACAGTTCTTTGTTCAAAGTATAACGACCACCATATTGTTCAGTGGCCTCGCTTACAACATCTTCGACGGCACCAAAACACCCCGTATATTCCATGCCATACCTCCTTTAGTCAATGGATTTCGTTAAACCGTGGAACGTGAATGTAAGCCGTACCCGGTTTTTTGCCAGAGGATATACTTCCGTATTACTGGCGAACTCGGCAACACGTGCAAACCATTCCGGCTGGTAAAACTCAATAGATTTGCCCTCTACCGATACGCTCCCCATTGTCTTAAACGGTTCATGTAATTTGTAGGAAACAACGGCATCGCTCCCACGTGTCAGATATTTCAAAACAGAATAAGCGAACTGAATTTGCTTAGATTTTTGGATATCAAGCACAGTGGTATTCCATTCTTCGTCTTCGAGCTCTTGGCTAATCGCTTCAATGAAATCATCCATGCTCTGCTCAAGGTCTTCATCGGTCAAAAACGTTTTGTCAAATCCGTATTCCACCAAACCACTCCTTTTGAAGAAATTCTATCATAAATCACCCACCATAACAAGGTTCTCACGGCGCCAAATTGCAGGTTACTTCAATCTCACCCACAGAATGGTCTCCAAGAATACGTATCAGTGAATTCGAAATCATGGAGACATCAATTTTGCCGCTAAACCTCAGCGAAAAACTGCACATTGACATCGGTTCCTCGTCGCATGTCTCTTCGTTTTCCGCGCTAACTTCATTCTCAGATTGTTCAACAGCATCTCCAGAAAGGAAAAGCTCCCATGCACGTCTATCCTCCGCGTTCATGGAGTGACCAACCGGGAACGAAACCGCTAACCCCTGAGTAGCAATATGACGTCGCACCGTAATTGGTGTGATATGAAACATCTCCGCAAGACTGCTGGCATTGATATGATATTTTTCCATAAGGTTCTTTAGATACTCTTCTTGTGTTTGCTTTGACAACTCTTTGAATGATGCCCATGATACCGGGCTATCCATCTTGATTGTCACAATCTTTCCGCACCTTTCTATCCATTGTTTTTTTGTCATATGGTCGGTAGACATAGGACACTTCTTGCTCTTGCTTCCACGTTTACGGTACTTTGCCTGCTGAGCAAGGCGTTTTTTCTGCAGGCAGTCAAATTCAAAATCATTCATGGTGTCACCACCAGTCTTTTATTGACTTCAAACCTTTCTTCGAGTTCCACAGGGGACCTCGCTCTCCCAAGTTTCTTAAAACCCCCGTCAACCAACTCGTATAAATAGTAGTAATCTCTGGACTCTTTGCTCGTCAGAATAAGAATCAGTTCGTGGTTAGTGTTATAGTACCCAACCCATACCCGCTCGCCTTTTGGATATATCAATTCTCTCTTACCGCTCATAAATTCATGTGTATGTATGAGGTCACTGCTCAATCTGGACAAACTTCTGTGTCCAAATGTCTTTCAGACGAAATGTAGGGAGGGTTCTCGTATCTCGGTTAAGTTCTCTTTTTGCCTCTTCCGTATATTCGAAACTAAAAACTCCCCTTATTGAAGTGGGTACACGCTCCATCCATCGGTTATCGGAACGATGCCCTATCTTTCCGCATACAACGCAATAGTCTCCAAACATTTCCTTTTCTTTTGGAATTACTCCGTGTGCACTGTCAAACTGGATACCTTCATACTCAAAGATACATGGTTGAAAATCATGCTTGTGCTTAGCCTTGGCAGGCGCACGTCGTTTTGATTTTTTCTTATAGGGCATAGTCTCGTCTAAATAATCCACTTCACACCTCCACGACTGGTATTTGTGGGGAATATTCTTTGAACAACTCTTTCTCTTTTGCAAGACGCGCAGCAACAGCGTCTTCTTTTAACTCGAACCTGCCAAGAAATACACGCTTTCGGTTATAGGAAATATTGGCCACCCACTTGCGACGCTGCTTATCGTAATACACGCCGGCAACGCCGGATTTGTTGGATGAATATATTCCACGGTTCCTATCGTTCTCAGCGTATTTACAGCATCGCAAATTTTGCTTTCGGTTGTCTGCTCGATTGCGATTGATATGGTCAACAAATTGCTTTGGCTTCGCGTGCATTACAATTCTGTGAAATCTGGTGAACCTTCTTCGGCCATTGTAATAATAGCAGTTGACAAGATATCCGTCCTTATCCCGATACCAATCTCTATTTTCAATCAGCGGAAGGTCTTCCACATCAAAAAGGAACTCAGAGGTGCCAAGGCGTAATACCCCATAAGTTCCCATCAGTTTAATGTTCTTTTTCAATCTCTTTATACCGAAAAGAAGTAAATCGTCGTGCCAAGAACGCTGTCATAATATGACGTATACACCGGGCCAAGTGCCATCCCAGACTGCCCAATCACATAAGATGGTAGAGTTGACCCATGTTCCAGAACATATTTGCAATTGGTTACCACCTTACTTGTTGGAGTGTTATAGATACTTCCGTTGTTAACACATCCATATTGACCAGACTGGAAAATGACATCCCGAATGGTATTGGGATATCTGGAGTCGTTCACTCGGTTGACAACTACGCTTGCCACGGCCTGTTGAACCCAATCAGGGAACCAGTTACACCCAGCCTCTGCATACACAACTCTGGAAAGCCAGTATAAATCTTCATCTGAATAGGTAGGATGGGTATCATGCTCTTCACTGCCGCTGCTGCTCTGTGTTTCCTTGTCAGACTCCATAGCGTTCAAAATTTCGTCTGCATTATCAAACCTGCTGAAGTAGTCCGTTTCTTGATATTGAGATAAACCCATATCACGAATCTTCAGATTTCTTTGCTGTTCATATATGTAACCAACTTCAATCGCATATGGACTACCATCTTTTAGACATTCGTAAATCTGCGCCGTATAATCTACGTTAGCATCATATCCAGTGACCGAAACATAAGTGGATGTACCTTCCATAGCCGCCGCTGCCATAGGTGCATTAACCATAAGCAGGGCGGCTGTACTCATACATAGCAATCGTTTCAACATCGAACCACCCTTTCAAAATAATAAAGTAATCCGGTTGCCCTCCGCATCGGCAGTATATTGAGTGTAGCCGATGTGCATTAGGTGTTTGTTCCGAAGGCCGGCAAGACTCGCGAGCATTGCTTGCAATGCGATGCGAGTCAAAAATCTCTCACCCGCGAAGCGGGTTGCCGGACTCGGAACAATAGAACCGAACTCTCACTTTTGCCTTTGGCGAAAAGCTGCTGGACTTAATTATATGTAAACAGCAAATCTTCAGGGCAACCGGTATGGGATACCGCTGAATTAAACCTCAACGGTTCAGAAGGCTGTGAGTTAAAATATCAATCGTACCTTATTGCCTTCGGTGTATTTGTTCCAGTATGTTAGCACGGCCTCGTAGTACGCATATTCGTCTCTGAAGTCGTCGTCCTTATCAAACTCTTCCAAAACCTCATATACTTCTCTGACAAGGTCGTCCAATGGAGTGTTTGCAAGATACTCTTCCGGCGCCGCATCTTCTGCCTCCTGGCCACCAAAGTAAAACCAGCTATCCCCTATGCTGCACACCGTTCCACTACCCATATTGGGGTCAACTATAAACGTAATCAGGTGTTCTCGAATACCAGACCGAACCATATCCTCTGTTATCATACCAACACGCCTTTCCCGTCCAAGTATTTTTTAACCTCTTCCATTTGCGCTTCGATTGTGTTTTCAATGTCGCCCGAAATAACCATGTTAAGAATAAATTGCAGTGTATCTCCAACTATCTTCCCTTCTGGAACTCCGAATGACATGATATCTTTCCCATTGATAGCAAGGTCTTTAATGGAGAAACATTGTTCCTGCTTTATTACTTCTTCCATAATAGCCTTGATGTCGTTGCACCGCTTGATGCGAGACTCCTGCGTTCCTTCTGCATGGGCATATATATCTGCCAGTCTAACATCAATTAACTGAGAAAGTCTGTGCTCCCCGATTTTGTTGAGCCATCTCTTTACCGTTTTGGCCGTTGGCTCTATAAGAGAATCGTGATATAAGACGAGGTCTAAAACCTCGCCTTTTGTTTTGTTGTCAAAACGAAGTCGATTTAACACTTCCTCTGAAATGTCTTTGCTTGGCACAGCGTGGCCGTGAAAGTGCCCACCCTTTTCGTCCTCTGTGTAACAATACGGCTTCCCGATATCATGTAATAGCAGCGCTACCTTTACTGAGATATCAGAACCGGTATAATTTGCTACGGCGTGAGCTATATGCTCGTAAACCTCATACTGATGGTATGGATTGTTTTGCTGGAATCCGATGCACGGTTTGAGCTCCGGTATGACTGTAGTGATTACATCGCTAAACTCCAGAAGAACTTCGAGTATCCCTTTCCCGAAAAGCATTTTGCAGAGTTCAGATTGGATTCTCTCCGCTGAGATATTGTTCAGGTTATTTTTATTTCTATGGATTGATTCTTTTGTTTTGTCCTCTATCTGAAATCCATATGTAGACGCAAATCGTAAAGCACGCAAAATACGGAGCGCATCCTCGTTGAATCTGTCATCCGGATTTCCTACGCATCGAATGACTTTGTTTTCCAAATCTACTCTCCCGTGATATGGGTCTATCAGACCGGCCTGATTGAACGCCATTGCATTGATTGTAAAATCCCTCCGCGCCAAATCAAGGTATATGCTCTCCGTGAAATCCACACTATCTGGATGCCGCCCATCTGAGTAGTGGTTGTCGATGCGGAATGTCGTGACTTCAAATTTCCCGCTCCGCTCCATGTCTACTGTAATGGTTCCATGTTTTAGACCGGTGTCTATGGTTCTTACGCTGCAACGGGAAAAGTATTCTTTTATTTCTTCTGGAGTAGCAGATGTACAGATATCCCAATCCTTTGGTTCCAGACCGAGCAGGCTGTCTCTTACACACCCTCCTACTACGTAGGCGTCATAGTTTGCATATCGAAGTCCTTGTACAATAGTTCTTGCGCCCAGTGGCATTGCGATTTTATTCATCGATTGCCCTCCTGTTTACGCTCATTACAAACTCCTCTACCTTTTTCATATTAGGATTGCTTGGAAGAGACGTGTTCTCTTTCGCATATGCAAGTCGTTTCTCAAGGTCGTTTACCATTTCAAAAAACTCAGGCAAATACGTACCATCTTCCTTTTGGTATTCACCCGCTCGGATGCCCATCAAAAGGTCGTGGTCTTCTTCCCGATAGGTTATGATGTCTTCCTTTTCGAGGATATCAAGACACATCAGGTACAATCGTATGAGATGCATTGCGTGTTTGTTCAGATGATTATCATCTTTCTTATGATTGCGATGGTTGAGCTTTTCATAAGTCCCGATAATGTTTGTTAGGTCGTTCATAACGCTATTGAACTCGCGAACCGGATACTTATCTATATGGATATCGGCAAAGATTTCTTTGTCAAGGTCATCTCTGTCGCTGTCTGCGGTGTAAAGAATCATGCTCCCATTCTTAAACGAGGTATATCTTCCTTCAAAAGACTTGACTGCACTTTGCATGGATTTAAGGATGTGCTCTTCCTTGCGCCCCTGAGACAATTTATCTCTTGCTATAGCGCTCTCCAGTCTGCGGAGCTGCTGATTCGCATAGCCGCCGAAGGAATGAACTGCTCGTCTTGACAGAAACATTTTTCTGTTATCGACCATCTCTCTCCCAATATCCGTGATTAAAAAGTAATGCTCAGGCTTACACCCAAGCATTTCAATCGTATTTGGGTTGCAGCTTAGCAATAAGCTAATCAGCTTATTAAAGCTGTAAACTGTTGTGTCTGTTTCTGTGTTGACTACTTGCTCAAAGTTTGTTAAACCAAGAAGGTCAGACCGGCTGTTCAATGCGCAACCACGAACATCAACATCTGATGTCTCGACATTGGTGCCATATGAATAGCTGCCGCCCAAAGTCAAGAAAATTATGCGGCCATTCAAGTGGATATTCTCGCGCAGAAAATTGTATTTGTCGCCAGCAATCATCTCTCTAATCTGGTCGGTTGTCATTTCGGTTCACCACCTATCTAACATTTTCTAAAATCTGGCCATATTTTGAAATCTTCTTTTCTTACAAGACCATTTTCCAAAATATCATACGGTTCGTCTTCCCATTTCAAATCAATTGGGAGGTCAGATACGGGCATACATATTCTCCTACCCTTCAAGTTCCAATGAAGAACTCTTGACCAGTGCTCGTTTCCATTTTCTTTTGAGCGTAGAAACTCGTCGCTCAAAATCCAATGGCACCCATACGCCCTTTGCGGGATTGTTTCAAACGCCCACGCTTGCCCATCTTTATCGACAGCAAGATATCTAAGGCCGGCAGACCTCAGCTTGTTTATATCGTATTTTGGCATATCACTATCAATCCCATTCGTCATCATACCATTCGTCATCAAACAGACCCTGGCATTCTGGGCAATAGCAAACTAACTCGCCGTTATCATCTATGTAGTAGTCGTCTCCATATGCGCTACACTCATAGCAGCGGTCATAGTCATCATACATATTCATCACCACCATAATCTAAAATCTGCCTGCACTCTGGACAAAATTCGTAATATGGGTTTTGGTAGTATCCGTCGTTGCAGTCTCCGCCAAGGTCTGCGTCGCAGTTAGGGCAACGGTTTGGAGCCCAGCTTGCTCTGACCGGCTTTGCTGGGATACACTTTTTCAATTCATTGATTGCAAACTCAAGCTCTCTACGAACCGGCTCCCATTGGTGTGTGGACAGCATAGCACTCAAGACTTTGATAGATTCTTGCGCACGATTAACGCTTTCCGTTTTAATCATTTTTCTACACCACCTTATATCTTTCCAAGCCGTTTTAACTCTGTTCGATACGCCTGGTAACGCTCCCCGTCTATCCCGTCAAAGGGGTTGTTATCGCATGACCATCTCTGCAAATCGGCATCTGCAGCCTCCCGTGTTGCCGCAAAATAGCACCAACACTCCTCTTTGCTCCATTCTGTTGTTCTAACATTGTAGAACCCTATAACGCGCTTGGCAAAGCGGCCACATGAGATAAATGTCCCTTGTGCGCTTAGGTGACCTTTCATAAAATTCAAGATGTCATCTTCAATCACCGACTTATCAAACTGTACCCAAAACATAGACATATAGGTTTTGTTGTGTCCCTGGCAGGACATACATGTCTTCAATCCAGATTTGTTAAAATAATCAACCATCGGAATGACAAGAGGGTCTAACCCTAATGACTGGAATTTTTCTCCCATTTTAACCACCAAAGTTCTGTTTTATCTCCAATAGCAGTATAGACATTGATGACCACACCGCTTCTTGTGTTCAAGCAGCTCGGTTTTACCGGAGTAACACAAGCAATTCTTTCTCTGGAAACCACAATTGTCCGGGGTGGCCTCATCATGCAAGCCAAGCAGGTTTAAGTCGTATAGCGAGATACATCCGCATTGAGCTGCATTTGTTAACCCAGGCTCTGCACAACTTTCTATCATAAGCATCCCACAAGAGCCTGCCTTATCTCCAAGAGATGACCAGTATATAGACAACTCACAAAGCATTTTGTCAACCTCATAGACCTGCTCTGCATTTGGAGAAAAACCATATTCTCCATACGGTAACGGAAGACCAGTCTCCTTGAATCGCTCCCTTACATGGGGATACATATCAATAATACTTACACGATATCTTGAAAAACCGACATCCATAAACGACTTAATAATTTTTCTCGCTGTATCGATTCCTTTTGGGGTTGGAATTATTGGGTCTACTCGGATAACCACCTTTTCTTTTGGAAATCCGCCCTTTACTAAGGCCATAATCGCATTAAACTCTTCATATTGAGGCGGTACATTTGGCTCCAAAATAGAATGACCATACCCTGTAATCGTTGCATGAATGATTAACTTATCCTTGTTCGCAAGGGCTACTTCATAAAAATCTGGAGTGATGCACTTCGTAATTACAATCGCGCCATCAACCGTATCCAATTTATTTGCCCATGATAAGTCAAGGCCAGCGTCTCCAGCCTCCGTGATACCGATTTTATATTTTGGCATTTCACCACCACCAAACTAATCTTTTATACCACGCACTAATTCTGCTTTAGCCATCTCTTCGCTCAAGAAAAAGCAGTGCCCTATCGCGTCTCCGTAAAACTCATCAAAATCACCCGTTTCTTCAAAGTCCACAGAAAAGCTATCTACTTTCTGGTCTTTATACTGTACACTGAAAACGACCCCGCGTTCAATGTGTCCACTTTCAAAATCAACGTACCAAACAGGCGTCCCTTTTTTGATTACACACTCTTCTGTCAATGCAAGTTTTTGTAACACATTAACCGCAAGTTCCAGTGCTTCGGTAATCTTGATGGCATATGGATATTCGTTGTTGTAATGAATGCGCATATGTTCTTCGATTCTATCTGCAGCCTCTTTATAAGTCATAATCACATCGCCTTTACTACCAAATTATTCTTCTATTCGCTGGCCATAAACCGAAGAAGTTCGCCGTCATTGTTCGATGCCAATGCCACATTAACCTTTCTTACAAGCGATATAACGCTCGTTCGTTTCCATTTTATCGTTCCAGGTTTTTGTGCAGTAGAGCAGCAATTCACCTTTGTCGTACCTCACTTGGTCAATTAGCCATGTTGCCCATCTCCCTATGTAACGGTCTCCCGGACTGGGTTTGTGGTTTCGCGGAACATGAAAATATCCAGATGTTGCCCAGTGATATTGTTTCTGGGGTAGCTCTCTTTCATAGATTTTCATGGGCTCACCTCCCTGTGGCTAATGTAGTCATCTTACCCTCGCACCGCAGTAATAACAAAAATGTATCTCTTCTACCGGGATATAATCTGCCCTGTCATCTGTCGGAAATAGCGTTCCGCATGTTGGACACGCATCGTTTGGAATGCGTTCAGGCGCATTTACTTCACCTTCTCCATTGCAAACATCACACTTTTTAATTCCACGGATACCGGGGCCGATGCCGACAAAACCTGTACCATTGCAGACCTTACATTTCATACGCCATTCTCCGTTCTACTTCTCGGTCGTTCTCTGGGTCATCATAGTACTTATACATCAACTTCATTGGATAACGTGAGTCCTTTGCAGCATCCCAAAGCAAATACTCAACCCACGCCGGTTCTCCATCGCTTTCCGGATTCCATGAGAAAGGTTCGGTCATATCTGAATACGGCTCAGGGTTGTCCAGCACCAATGTCCTGCGCCTATCACTCAGTTTCACAAGAATATCTGTAACATATATTCGTTTCGCAAGCCTGTTCAACCATTTGTTTAGCTCTCGTTTTGTTTCATCAAACTCTCTATCTCTCAGACTTGCCTCAAGAACCAGTGTGTAACGACTCTGTGTTTCCAGCCACCCGTTGTTGTCAGCATCACGCCGTGGCCACAACGGTTCATCAAACTCATTGCAACTCGAAGCACTGTCATGTCCATACTGCTGGACTACGTGGACTTTCATATTGCCCTCCGAACCGCTCACGACAGGCAGATGCTCTAAAACTGTATCCAAAATATAACGCTTTTGAGGTTGTGTATTTCCAATTGGACACACCTCAACAATGCCAGAAATATATGTCCAGTGGCTCATTAGGTTTCCCCCTTAGCTAAACTTTTGGTTAAATTGAGAACCCCACGAAATCATACCCGCTTCCACTATACTCTGCTGTGATGTCTGCTCCGCAATATGGGCATGTCATATACACCTTGAGCGTCCCATATCCATCATTGTCAGCGAATGAAGTGTCAATCTCGTCATCAATTTTTCTCCCACAATGAGGACAAGCATATTTATCAACCGCTTCACATTGTTTCCATTCATCTTCACAAACCCAGATTTCAGAACCGAATCCAACGTCCATTATCCACTCGTCATAGAGTTCTGAAATTGGAGTGGAGATTCTATCGCTATCCTCCGGGTCATCGTACTGCATGTTTGCGAGTTCCTGAATCAAATCATCTAAGGAATATCCGTGGTTAATCATCCATTGGAGCTGATATTTTTGATACTCCGTCATTGTCGTTCACTCTCCGTTCGCTTTGTCTATTCGCTGTTTGAACTCTTGCAACCTCTGTTCGAATGCTTCCATAAACTCAGCGTTTGAAATCTCCTGAACCTCTTTGTTTAACAGGTCATGGCCATCTCCCCAGATGCCTGAAAACAGTGTATCATAGTAGAACGGAATCACGTTATTCTCTTCATCGTATCCAAGATACAGTGCTGGATACTGGTACTGATTAAAAATCGGCCGGCCAGACAACTGCCATTGTTCCTGCGGGATACCGATAACTTTCACGTATCTACCGTTCACAATAAAGCACCGGCCTACGTTATCCCGCGCATGTTCCTTAAACTCGGTAATCTCTTGCTTGCTCAATTCATCACGCAGATTTTGTAGACGCTGAATTTCCGCCTCGATTTCCTTAATTGTCATATATGCACCCCTTTTTATGTTGTATGAGTGACTCCACTCCCAGCCTCGCCTCTTGCCTTTACGCAGAACTACCATTCAAACACAGACTTAGCTACGAGTATTTACGCTTTCGTCCAGTGTATCCGTGCTCTTTTCAGCCTTTCTATTGGGGAGCAGGGGGATTAGTGTTTCCCGTCTTAGTCTACCAAGGTATTTCGGTGTACCGATACATACACCCGTTGCACCTGTCCCAGCCTCCGCAGAGAACTGAGCCGTTACCATCTGTGTGCAGCTATGGCCTGTGCGCAGTTTCAGCACGCCATCAATAGTACAACGCTATTTAACCGCCTTTTCTTTTACGCCCCGTATCCGTCTATATCGGATACGACCTTGGTAGTCCGACCGCCACTCACAGCCGTGGTATGTTATCTCAACCGGGCGGTATTTATTTTTCTTATCAATCCTTTTGACCGCCATTCCAGCACTCCCTGACTTCTTCAATCTCAGACATGTCATAGGAAAGGCGCCAGCTTCCGTCCACATATTCGCGGTCATCCGGTAACGGCAAAATACCGTTATCATCACGGGCATAAATCATTGCGTCTTCCAAAGTGGGAGCCTCTGTGATAACTTCACCGCACATCTCCCAAGTCACTGGAATCCTCCATGTTTTCATCAGGAACCTCCCTTGCAATTCGCTGTAATGCAAAAATGCACGACGCAATAATCTGCGCCGCACATTCCATTTCGTTATCTGTATTATATTTTGAAAAAGAAAACCGCAGAGAACTTCTTGCCTCTTCCGGCGTAAGCCCTATCGCAAGAAGCACATGGCTCGGCTTTGCCTCATGGCTGCTGCAGGCGGAGCCGGCAGAAACATAAACACCCTTTGTGTTTAACATCAGCAACATTGTCTCTGCATCAACACCGCTGAAACATAGATTCAATGTCTTCCCACTCTCAATAACCGGCCTGCCGTTAACACGAACAGATTCGCGTCCGATACCAAGCTCCTGCAGCTCGTTCATAAGCTGCGTATAGAATTTCTGCTTTAGAATAGAAAGCTGGATGTTGTTTTCTCTGAGGTTTTCTTTTGCCAGCTCACATGCTTTTCCGAATCCTACAATGCCATACACGTTTTCGGTGCCGCCGCGTAATCCGAATTCCTGTTCTGCCCCACCGGAAATGAGGGGAGAAAAATTCCTATCTCTCACATACAAAGCACCGACACCCTTGGGGCCGTACAGCTTATGAGATGATACGGATGCGAAATCTATATAGTCCGCATCAACATCAATCGGAAACTGCCCTGCGGCCTGCACGCAGTCGGTATGAAAAAGAGCGGAATGGATTTTGCAAATCTGCCCGATTGCATGGATATTGTTGACCGCACCGGTCTCATTGTTTACATACATCACGGAAACCAGCCCAGTATCTTCCCGGATTGCAGCCTCAACAGCGTCTGCTGTAACTACGCCTTTCTCGTTTGGCCGAACATAAGTGATATAAAACTCGTCTTTGGTCAACATTTCTGCAGCCCGAAGAACGGAGTCATGCTCAATTGCTGAAACAACAATGTGCTTCTTGCCAATCTCGTACAGCTTGTGTCGAAGCCCTTGAAACACTGTGTTGTTGCTTTCACTTCCACCGGATGTAAAAATTACATGCTCCGGCGTACAATTAAATAAACCTGCTGTCTGCTCTCTGGCGTGTTGAACTGCGGCGGCAGCAGACTTTCCAAGCTGGTACAGCGTACCGGCATTCCCATATTCGTCCGTCAGGTACGGCATCATTGCGTTGAGAACCTCCGGCGCAATTCTTGTGGTCGCCGCAGAATCAAGATAAATCATTGGAATCACCGTCCTCATTTTTTCTTATAGAGATGCATTACTACACGGCATCAAGCACCCCAAAAGTAACTGTGCCACATGCGTTTTTCACGGCTCTTTTTTGTCAACAGGTTCATAAATCACGAGCTAATCACTCCTGCGAAAGTATGTATACTGGATACCTGATTTCACTTAACGGGACACAGCAACAACGATTTCATCCAATGTCCTTGGTGTATAGTCCATCCAAGGCATCATGGCGCCCACGTTGTACATCTGACATGGATGCCCATATAACTCTTGCATGAGCATCTTGTCATGCTCCATCATGTGGAACTCGAACGAATTGTGCACATGCCCATAGAGGTGATACCATCCGTAAAAATGATTCTTAAAGCACGGGATTGGATAGTGGCACAAGACCACCTTCCTATCCGCGTCGTCAACCTCCATGTACTCAATTACCTTTACAAATTTTTTTAGAAATCGTCCATCGTTACAACGGTCATGGTTACCTTTTATCAAAAACTTTTGCCCATACAGACTGTCGAGCACAGGCATCGACTCGGCAAACGGAACCCAAAACATATCACCCAATACATATACGATATCGCCAGGGGACACAACACGGTTCCATCGTTCTACCAAAGCCTTGTTCATGTCATCTACCCTTGTGAATGGGCGATTATCATAAGCCATAATGTTCGCATGTCCGTAATGCCAGTCGGCGATATAAAACTTTTTTGACATAAGTTCCTCCTTAGAATGGGAAGGAATCCCTTGCCTCGAATATAAGTTCTTTTACTTTGCCGGCAAACTCGGCTTCATCTAATGCTTGAATGTCATCGTGGCGAAGGTAATCAATCAGTTCATGGACTGCAGTTATAATTGCCGCATCTACAATTTCCTCCAGCGAAGATATTCTGGAACCATTCGTTGATATCCTTCCTCTTAGGTCTTCTGATAGTTCGTTAATCATACTGCACAGTTCAGAGCGTAACTCATCAATCTTGTATTCGCAGTTCATCAGTCCAGATTCCAGCCGAACAATCTGCTCTTCCATGCTGTCACCACCTTATTTCGCACATAACATATATTTCGTGTTCCTTGTTTCGATTTCCACAACGTCCGGCTCTCCATCTAAAGAGGTAAATGTTAGGATGTTAGTGGTTCTGATTGTGTGGTACCTATTGTCGTACTCAGGCAGAACTTTTAAGACGCCTGGGTATCCTATTTCAAGCTCAACGATGTAGGCAGGACGGCCAATCATCTCTTCATGAACACCTTTCAGAACGCCATCTTTGGGTTGGATTTTAGCAATAATATAATCCTTCATTGTTTGTCTCCAGTTTTAATGCTCATTGAAAACAACCTGTTCGCCCGCCTTTAAAGACCAGCAGCCATCATCCACAATGGCACAGTCAACACAGTTTCCACCGCATTCCTTGGCATCTTCACGTGCTGTTGTGGTTCCATCACGGTAGCGGACATGCGCTTCTGGTAAGTTAAATGGATTTCCCATATTCAACCCTCTCCATGCACTGAAAACCATATGTAAATTACTCGGCAACTGGACAGCATTTCTGAGCAGGTCGTTCACTAACTCATACTTCTTTGTGAAACATAGAATTTCGCAGTGCGGGTTCCTTCTCGCCACTTCAACCATGCGCCAAAGATAAGTGGCGTCAGGAATATCACCGGAAACATGAAAGCGGAAGTATCGTGACAGCATAATTGCTGCCTCGACCTCCCGCCAATAAGTGTCCGATTCGGTTGTCAGTATCTCAAGGTTGTTGCGATACGCTTCTCTTACACTCTTTCGTCTTCTCTCCAAACGTCTGGCGTAACACTTCTTGTTGCACTCACATACTCTGCATGTGACTCCAGACGGGAGTGACACACTCTGAATTGCGCCCATCTTGGCGTTTCCTTTGCTAATGCTTACGGGCAAGCAACCACCTCCCCGGTGTTCATTTTGTTCGGCTCTCTGGTTTGGACAGAAAATCACATCAACAATTTTGAACTGGAATTTACTGTGCATTACACATACGTGTAAACTGTTTCAAAATTATATAATGGAGGTTATTTGATAACCCGAAGAAGTGCAGCGACACTGACGGCTGGTGATAAACTCACGATGATTGTTCGCTGCAACTGATGAATTGATTTTTGTAGTGTTGCATTGATGCAAAAGCGTGCTTACGAGTTTTGATAGATGAGGTGCTTTGTGTCCTTAAACTTTCTTCACATCCCAAAAACACGGAATGGCTTAGAATTACTTGATTCTATATTTAAGTACCACATTTGACCGAAGTCATCATGTTAAGGTTACTCGAAGGCACACGACATCGCTGCCGTGGACAGATACGTTCTGTCGAACGCCACCTCAAAATCATATCAGTTCATTTCTGCCCAAAACAGGGAGCCGAACGAGCGGCTCCATTGGATTTATTCCTTCGCTAAAAAGTCTGTCATGACGTCCTCAAAAGAGTCATTCACATTGAACGGTGCATCGTATTCCACCATCGCGTTAATCATTGCGGAGTCAATTTCTGCAGAAACTTTGTCCGCTTCGAGAATCAGTTTCCGCATGGTGTCTTTTGCAACACTGCGGTCAAATGCTTCATTGGCTTCTACTTCGATATCGTAGTAATACTGGGTCTGATTTCCCTCCACATTGAACTTATAATCGGTTCCCCGTTCTGTTCTCTTGGATGCAGTAAACCGCAGCATCGTTTTTACCCGATTTGCAACAGTCTGACGAAACTTATTTGTTTCAATGGCGGCATCCAGGTCAAACCCAATTGACGCTTTCGCCTTGCCGATGGCATTTGTCAGCTTGCTGCGCTCCTCGACCAGCATGGTCATAAACTTTAGTACATCATCATTCTTGAAAAACTCTCCTACATCAACAGTCTCCATCATGTCTTCGGCTTCTGCATTCGCCTTCTTACGAAGATGATTCTTTGTAATTGTCAGGCTATGTTCTCTGTCTGTGAGACTGTTGCCAGCATAAGCCAGCATGTTCTCCAGAAAATTCTGATATCTGAATGATTCTTTTAAGTTCATGTCAGTTCCTCCCTATCGATTTTCGTATGGCGAATTAGATGTAAACGATGGATAGGTTCCCACCGTTTTCTTTGTGAAGTAGTTCCAGTAGAATGTTTGGGTTCAAGTTTGTAAGCAGCCTATACCAGTCAGAGTAAAAGAAACGTTCCAAGCTCTTGACTAAATCGTCATCATCATTTTGGAGCGCATTTCGATAATCGTCCGCTGCTACTGCGACAATGGCATTAGCAAGGTTTCGATATGGGTCGTCATCGTCCTTCTTCAGTCTGTACAAACTGATTGACGGACGCCTCATCTGCCCTTCACCAAGCTCCGATTTGCCCATACACCCACAAGACTTCGTTTTTCCGGACTTCAAATTAAATCCATACGCCGTAAATGTATTTCCACAACCACATAAACATAGCCACCGCGATTTTCTACTGTTGCTATTTGCACGTCGGAGAACGGTAATCATACCGTTGTTAAAGACTCTGCCTGTTAAATCGTCTGCTTTACCCATAACATCAATCCTTCTCTGCTAACAGGAAATCCGGGTTAATAACTTTGAAACTAATGTTCCTCTCCATATTTCGCATGACCACTCCTTCCCGCTTTTGCTCCTTCCGAACTGTCGATTTACCTTTGGAATACTCGACCAATTCGGCGATAGTTTGCGGGAGAACCTTACCATCTTCAAGGATTGGGACGGTTTTGATTCCAAATGGGGACAGGATATCGGCAATTTCATGAGTATTGCATTTGTGGTCAGGGAAAATCAGGTTGAATGCAAAAAGCTCATAACCACCGATGTGATACTTGTTCCCTTGAATTTGATTACCGCAGATTTCTCCTTGTAAAACGACAGTTTGGTGCACGCCGATGATGCTCTTGAGAACGTTCTCGATATCATACTTCTTAGCAACCATCCAATACGAACTGTTGTCCGGCTCACCAAGCCGAATGTTGCGGCTGCACACGCCAAACTCGAACTTGCGCTTGGATAGGCGATGCAGGAAGTATGTAGCAGATTGACCGTCCATCTTCTCCGTAACAGAGAACTTCGTCCCCTTATCACGCTCCGTTTCAAAGAGCACGGGGAGATTCTGAATTCTGGTTTCGTCCGTCTTAACAATCCAGTCCGGGAACCCGCCCTTACGCTTTGGCTTTGCGAATAGCTTACGGAACCACTGGAAACGCATCAGATACTTAACAATTGGATTCGTCGGCTGCTTTGGCTGCTTTGTCAGCATGGCCTCCTGCTGTGCCTCTGGGTCATACTTGGTGATGTGTAACACTTCAGTAACATCATCGCCCAAATCACATGGCGCTCCATCCGGAAGAATCGACAGCGGCAACACAAGACCTTGGCTTACCTGACCACGGAGCTTGATAGTTCTGACCCTGAACTTGCGAGGGCGCAGAAACTCAAATTCCGGTACATCTGGAACAATTGAGTCCACCTCAACATAAACAATGTGCTGGCCGACTTGAAACTCGCCCTTCTGGACAACACACTCCCACCCGTCCACCTGCGCTACCTCAATACGGTCAGCGCCTGGGATGGGATGAATGGCTGAAATCTCTCTGATTGAAGCTAATTTACGCATCTTTCAACCTCCTTGCGCTGTTTCAAAATCTTTGCGACTCTTTCGGCCTTTACAGCAGGGTTCCAGCCACAGGTTTTACAACTATCGCATCCTGTGCATTCAACCATACTGTTATACTGGCAACTGCTTATCCGCATTTTCATCACCTCAAAACATAACATTACAAATAAAGCGGCCATGCCGTTTGTAAGGAAACAATTACAAACGCACAGCCGCTGTTTTACAACCCGACAGTCAAAGCGACATAGGCAAGCTACGGTATTGTTCTGTCGGATTTATCTGTTATTCCATTAAACCATCGATATTCATAATGGTTCCCATATCTGAGCCGGACACTGTCGGCAGTTCTCCATTCCACTTCTCAATCCACATTTGCTGAATGTATGCTTCAGGCATATTCTGAAGTGCCTCACGAGTAATTCGCATGGCCTCTGCCTCACCTTGAGCCTGAGCGATAGCGGCCTCTGCCTCAATAGCAGCAACCTCTTTTTCTTGCTCTGCTTTCACAACAGCGGTTTTCTTTTCCTGTTCTGCACGCAGAGCGTCTTGCTCAGCGGTCATCTTTGCCTCGACAGATGCCTCAAAAGCATCAGAGAAATCAATGTCCTGCACAATGACGGACGTGAAGTTCACATGATAAAGTTCCTCTAATGTCTTCACCTCTTCCGCAACCTCATTGGACAGTGTGGAACGGTTCTCCAGCAATGTCATCGCACTGTACTTCGCAAATACGACCTTAGCTTTCTCCTGAACTACATTATCCAGTTTTGTCTCAAGGATTTCATAAGACCCATATTCCCGTGCCACATCCATGACATGAACCGGGTCAAGTGCATACTGATACTCAACGGCAGCAGTCAATGGCTGCGCATCCTTTGTGTAGGAAGCGAAGGATGCCTGACGCACATGAACGCGCAGGTCATACTTTTGTACAGATTCACTGACTGGATTGATGAGATTGAATCCTGCATCAATCTCTCGGTTAATTTGTCCCCATGTACGGACTACACCAACCTCCGTAGAGTCGATAATCCGGATGCCGGAAACCAGCAGGACAACCGCCATGATAACGGCGACAGGAACAGAAATCATCCAGCGGAGTTTCTTCATAAAGGCTCCGCGTTTCTGCTCATAGCTGTCCCCATTCTTGACGTAGTGCCGCCCGGCAACCGTCAGAATCGTAAAACTAAAGATGATAATGAGAAGGCCGATAATAATCAGTGCAATCATTCAATACGCTCCTTGTATGTAATTTTTTCAAGTTATGCCTCATCCTCCTGTGGCAAAACTCGTGGTACATAGGTGCGGGTTTCCAGACGCTCTTCAACCTTTCTTGTTTTCCCAAGCGCCTCGCGCATTAAGTTCAAAAGGTTTTTGCCTTTGTCGCTCTCTAAAAATTGAACCAACGGTTCCAAAACCTCAACGGTATCTTTACACTCACGGCGCTGCTGCCGGCAGTGTGCAAGCTGCGTGGCCACTTTTGCCCGCTCCTTATAATCGAGGTTGTCCAGTTCTAATTTGTGGAGGTAGTCCTGTGTGAGCCTGTCCATTCGATTGACCTCGTCATAGTTCCACGCATAATCCTTCTGAGCGTCCTCCATTATCCTGCAAAACTCACTGATATATGGTGAGAATTGCGGCTTGCTCTTTTTCTTCACAGCATCACCTCCGAAAACTCGCTGGGGTTTATTCCTTAAAAATGAAAGATAAGATTTCGCTTTCTGATGAGGGTTCAAAATCCGGCTCGTTAGAATCTACAATGTAGTCGAAACAGTAAGAATTCCAAGCCCAATGCCCACCGACACGGAAGCGGCAATCTCCACTGTCCTCTTCAATAGTGGCCATATCTTCATCTACATCAACATCTAAAATAGTGACAATCTTCCCGAGGTACTTATCCATCAGGCCATCTACATTTTGGCCGCACCCAGCTTCCCATTCATCAACAATTTTTACTTTTACACCGGGCGCCAAAACATCAAGGTTTACCACCGGATAACCTCCTATCCATAGCTCACATCTGTCTTATCTGTACGCAAAGAAATGAACACCGGGAATTGCAGAGAATCTGCTCCGGTGTTCTTATCATTCGATATTTCTTTGTACTTCACTTCACACAACACGCCGGCCAAAGAATCCCGCTGTTTCCAGAATAGAGTCCTCTGGTCATCGGTAAACCCGGAACCAACACGGACTTCGTTTCCTTTGTAATCGAGGACAAACGCACCCAATGTGCCAGCAAGTCGTCCTGTCCCCTCTTCACACCCGATGATGGGTAAGTCCATTGTGTAGAACCGCTTTACTTTCAGGATTCCATTGTGCCGCTTACATTTATATGGGACATCAAGATTGACTATCAGCCCCTCCTTATCCTCCCGTACCATCTGCTCTAACAACTCTGTAATTTTGGACTGGTCAGTTCCGCTGTACAGCACAGGTAAAATTTTGACCGGCCCATCTTTAGACAGTGTCATCTGAGTTGCATCAAGCGCCGGCCGGCGTTCCCGATAAGTTCCTGTGCTCTGCCCTCGTTCAAAGTCTGGTGTGGACAGGAGGTCAAAAATCGTGTAGCAAATGCGTGTTTTATCACCATCTGAATTGATGATTCCAGTTGCAGTGCGGAACGCCTCATTGTCGCTCATACTGCCCTTATCATTCAACAACAGTTCTCCATCAAAAACGAAACTGTTTTCCTTGTCCCAAGCAAACTCCTTGGTGATATGCTCAAGCCCCTCAAATGGGACACCGCTCCTTGCGTACAGCTTACCTTTATAATAGGTAGCTCGCACGCCGTTCAGTTTTTGCGTCAGCGAAAACCATGTTCCAGACTTGATGGGGTACTTTTCAATAGGATAGGACTGCTGCACTTCCCATTCTGGAATGAGTCCTGGGATAATCTTGTTGACGGTCTTAGCTGTCACACCAAGCCGTAGTGTCTTGGCGAGCAGCTTTGTATAAAACTCTGCCTCTCTCGGTTCACAAAGCTGCAAAAAGGCGCACACTTGATAAACTGTTGCATCGTCCAGAGCCTTGCGCTGGGAGAGCGTTTTGCACACATCGAAGATATCGCATAAGGTCAGCGTAATATCTGAACGATATTTCACAAGCTTTCTCAATGTGGCCTCAGAAATCTTATAGGTCAGCATGGGGTTCAGCGCATAGTACAGAAGCTTACAGAACGTTTCGTCATCCTTGTACTCCCGCAAAATTTCCTGCTTTTTAAGCGCACTGTTCTCGTGCTGCAGCTTAAGAACCATTTCAATAGAGTTCCACATACAGCCGCCCCCTATTTCACTTCCATCCTGGAGATTGTCCAACAATAAATTGTGGCCAGTTCATATCGAGCATGGGAATCTCTGCCCAGATGGATTTCCGCATCATCCTCCCACGTCATATCTGGCTCCCAATAATCCTTTGGATAATACGATTTGACCTTTTGGGCGGCAGATTTCATATCATCAATTGCGCCTTCAACGTCACGGTATACGCCAACCACATCTGCGCCCTCGTTATCGGGAGTATTCCAATACCGGTGCAGAACAAACACAATCATACACTCACTCCCTCTCGCTCATCTTCTTAGCGAAATAAAATGCAAATGCGAATGGCGCAACGACAGGCCAAAGCAGCCCAACCCACACAGAGTTGAACACATCTTTGTCGTACTTGTCCGCTTTAAGCTGGAGATAATAGTAAGTGGCGCCTATTGCCGCTCCAATAAACACATACACCATAATCAAAAGGATTGCCATCAAGAATCATCTCCCGCCTTAAAGTTATATATCGGCTTGATAACGGCATCGATTGTAACAGTCGGTTCAATATTGTTTACGATGTCATCCATTCCCTTATAAGCCATCGGACATTCATCCAAAGTGCTGCGTCCGACAGATGTGGTATAGATTCCTTCCATCTGTTTCTTAAACTCTGAAACTGTGAATGTTTCCTTCGCTGCGCTGCGGCTCATCAGGCGACCAGCACCATGAGGAGCAGAAAAATTCCAATCCTCGTTGCCTTTGCCAGTACACAGTAGGCTGCCATCTCGCATGTTAATTGGAATCAAAAGCCGTTCTCCACGCTGAGCAGATACGGCACCTTTTCGCAAAATCATGTTCTCCGTATCGATGTAGTTATGAATAGTTGTAAACTGCTCTACTACATGGAACCCCATTTCTTTGACGATAACATCCATCATGGCCTGACGGTTCAACTCTGCGAACCGCTGAGCAATTCTCATATCGTGAATATACTGCTTAAACAAATCCCCTTCCACGTATGCCAAGGGCTTTGGTACGGGAGATTTTTTCGATTTCATATCTTTCAACACACTTTGAATCTCCGTTTGCCGTCCCTCGGATTTCAGGCTCTCGATAACCGCCTCAATTTCTTCTTTACTATATGAGGTTAGAGATTTATAAGCCGCCTCCTGATAGAAGTTGGCAATCTCTAAGCCCAAGTGTCGGCTACCGGAGTGAACAACAATATAGATGTTACCTTCCGAATCTTTGTTTGCCTCAATAAAATGATTGCCGCCGCCCAAAGTTCCGATGCTGTTATACGCCCTATCCACATTCACATTTTTTGCACAATGCAATTCAGACAGGTCAATTTCTTGCGCATAACGGTGAGGCGAAGGCCGAATCTCGAAACCAGACGGGATGCCATTGCGGATTACCTTATCCAATTTCTGCGGCTCAATATAAGATTCCTTGATGCGGATAGTTTCCATACCGCATCCAATATCAACGCCAACCAGATTTGGGCATATCTTATCTCGAATAGTCATGGTGGTTCCAATTGTGCACCCAGCGCCGGCATGGATATCAGGCATCATGCGAACTTTACTCTCCGAAACGTAGGGCTGGTTCAGGAGATTGATAACTTGTGAGATAGACTCATTGTCAACCACATCCGTAAATACCTTTGCGGCTGCGAATTTTCCTTGCAGCTCTATCATTTCACCACGCCTTTCTGGACATCATGTTTCACACGGTCTTGTACTTCAGTACGTTTTGCATTATTAAAACGGTCGAGTGTTCCAACTAAATATCCGGTGATACGGCGGATGCGCTCAAAGGGTACACCATCCCCAACAACACCATTCTGCTCTGCATAGATGTTCATACCACTCGCCCCTTTCTATTATTATAAATGAGCGGATGATGTAATACCACCCGCTACAGAGAGTTATTGAGCTGCCCGTCTGCACACCGAGGTTATTGCTCTCTAACCGAGGTGTGTACACAGAGTGTCATTTTTATCGAGCATAATTGGCTGGATTTTTTGTTTTCGCTGAAAACAAAAATATACAGTCCAATTTGCGTGGATAAAAATGTAGAACCCAAACTCGTTCTTCTGCCATTGGCGAGAAGATGCTATGCCATTTTGCTTTAGTGTATATGTAGGCAGAGCCAATCTCCACGAGCAGCTCATATCAAAACACTTTCGTGTTATGACCAGATTACTTTAGAACCTTCGGAATATTCAGGTTGACAAAGTTGTTGAACCGTTCCTCTTCCTTCTGGATTCTTTGCAAACTTTCCTGCTGGATGACAGCAAATGCTGCACTGCACATACCAATCAATTCTGCTGCCGAAAAATCCTCATCTTCAACCGACTCCTCATCACATTCAGCGGTCGATTCTTCTTCATCAAAAACATCCTCATCTTCGAAGTCATCATCATCTTCATCCCAGTATCCGTTATTGTCCATCCACTCAAGCACATCATCTTTATAGTCGTCAAAATCAGAATCATCAAGGCTTTCCCAGTCACCGTAATCATTACACCTGTAATAATCGTACCCGCTTGGGATGTCATCCAGTCTGGAATATAACTCTTGCCAAGTGCATTCCTGCGCCCAATCTGTCAAGCGCTCATTGATATCATCGTTCATACTTTCTTCGGAGTAAACATCATCGCAATAGCTGCATCCCACGTCGTTGCAGAATTCAATCAGCTCATACCAATCATTTACGGTATCCAAAAATTCATTTCTGGTCATGGTAACTCCTCCTTAGTATTCACATTTTGTTGCCCATTTTGGATTTCCTAATTCCCAGGCTATCTAAACTTGATAAAAAGCTCTGCATGAACTCCGTCTTTTTATTCGCTCGCTGGATTTCTTCTTCATATCTCTCTTTTGCTCGTCTGGCCGCATCCTCACAGGAAGTAATGCTATCCTGCATATACGTCCGGACAGCCTCATCGCTGTCATCAAATGGAACATTAAGTATCTTTTGATAATATTCAAACATATCATTGTTCTGTTTGACGCACATATCAATCTGTTCCAGAGCAAATCTCTTGATTCCGATGTGGTCATCGGTCGGAGGAATCCATGATTCCACCTCACGGAGAACCTTTTGGTATCGCTGATTCATCTCAGTCATTTTAGTAGCAATTTCTCTTGCACGTTTGATTTTCTTTTCATACTCTGACCGCATGCGCAGTTTGGCCGTGTCGAAAGTGAGCGTCTTCGCCTCTTCAAACTCTTTGATGGCATCCTCGTATGACTTCTTATAATATGGGTCAGGCTCAAACTTTGTAGGAGTTGGCACAGACAAAGGCTCATCTCTAACATCAATGGCCACTCCAAAATTACGCGAACATAATAGAAGGAATTCTCGACCTGTTGTAATATCACCATCTTCAATAAAAGCAGTATAACCAGTTGGCATATTACTTTCCTCCTTTTGTGGTTTATTATGGTCTGGGTGGGGAGGCTCGAACTCCCAACATCTTGCTCCCAAAGCAAGCGCGCTACCAACTGCGCTACACCCAGATAGGGCACGGTTCTTTGCCGCTCACACATATACCCCTGATGGAATCGAACCATCTTCACCGAAAGCATCACCTTTTTATGCTTAGCGGCATATGCACACGGCAGCAGACGAAAAGGACGGTATCTCCCCAGCCCAATGTGAACCACAATACATTGGGCGGCAAGAAAGTTCCGTAGACTCTCTTACCTTTCATGGGGATGGAGCTGGCAACAGGATTCGAACCCGCGACATCCGGAGTACAAAACCGGCGCTCTACCAACTGAGCTATGCCAGCGCATGCCCTCGTCTTTCCGAGGCGTCAGCTCCGTGGCCTTTGGAGCAAAGACATCTGCCGATGACTGGACTTGAACCAGCGACACACCATTCCGTGGCTGCTCTACCTCCTGAGCTACATCGACATAGATGCCGCCACGACGCATCGCGGCGGCAAACCCTACGTCCGAAGAACACCGTGTGCACCCGGCTGTGTCTTTCACAGAGATAGCAGTAAAGTAATGAGCTGAACCGCACAAACGTGAACATGACCAATAGGGACTTGGAGCTGGAGCCCGGAGTCGAACCGGGAACCTGCGCTGTACGAGGGCGCTGCTCTGCCAATTGAGCTATTCCAGCATATTTGGCAGGGATGGTAGGATTTGAACCTACGAGCGGGTGGTAAAGCCAGCCCTTGTCGGAGTCAAAGTCCGATGCCTTACCGCTTGGCGACATCCCCATATTGTGCGCTTTTATTTATCGGTTCTCCACAAGTGCGCTAACTCCCGCCAAGTCTTTCCTTGGTGCCAGTGGTATCTCATGAGGCTGTGAACCACCTATTTTTCTGGTGGCGGGGTATTCACAACTTCCCACCCCATGAGAGTGGTACCCCCTATGGGATTCGAACCCATGACCTACGGATTAAAAATCCGTTGCTCTACCAACTGAGCTAAAGGGGTATGTGGAGTGGCATACCGGAGTCGAACCGGCACCCTCGGTTTGGAAGACCGATATGCTGACCATTAAACACCAATGCCACATTTGGAGCAGTTCTCGCTTAGATTATCACACAAATCCACTGGCCAGGAGTTCTCATCTCACGATGGATTTGCATTTTTCTGCAAGCATTGACATTCTCTGTGAGGGTTCCTGCTCACACGCTCACATCATCCGGGCGCTACCCGGCAACTGGCAGGAGTGAAAGGATTTGAACCTCCATCATACGGTTTTGGAGACCGCTGTGCTACCATTACACCACACTCCCATATGGCGGAGAGAGTGGGTCTCGAACCCACGCGCCGTTGCCGGCCTACAAGTTTAGCAAACTTGCCCCTTCACCAACTTGGGTATCTCTCCGTGCCTTACACACCACAAGGATAATAGCAAAATACATTGGGGAATGTTTTCCTTACCATCTCTGTTGCCTGAAAATCTGGGACATAGGAGCAGATAGCACAGAGTTTAAGTTCGTCATATTCCTCGAACAATTTTGGTACCTCTATCTGAATGAAGTTCTGGATGCTCATTGTATAATGTACTGAATTTGGTGGCGTAAATCGCCGCATGCTCACTACATCAACGCCGATATACATTTTATGTCTCGCGAAGAAATAGCTCTGTGCCGCGAGATAACAACCAAAGTCAATTACAATACTTCCCTTTGGAATTATCCTGCTCAAGTTCTTATACACATCAACAAATCCAAGGAATTCAGAATCCAACTCACACATATCCTGAGACATCACCTCATGGTACTCGTCATCAGGAATTAAAGAGCGCAGCTCTTTTAGGCAGCGAGCATATCGGTCATCGTTTTCCGTTTGTGTCATTTGGAACCCTCCTTCCTATTCCATTGGGATTATTCGATTGTATAGCGCCTCAAACTGCTCCCCAAATGTACGGTCAATATGATAATGACCAAAATACCAGCGTTTGAATTTCAGGTCTGTGCGAACACGTTCCAAGAAGCTTACAAGAGAGTCGTTTTCATACCAACTACACACCATTTTCTGTACGCTTTTTGGAGCACAATGTGTAATAACATAATCGACTTCCCATCCGCATTTGTCCAACGCCTCAATTGCGCGTTCCATTTCCGCAGACGTTGGCATTTCTTGCTCCCACCAGGAAATATGTTCTATCCGATTCTCACGGTCATGAGAACGTGCGCCGCCCATAACAAAGATTTTCTGGTCGTCAATGGTCAGCACTTGTCCTCTGTCCAGATGGTAAATGTCCGGTGCGATTTCTCTGACTTTGCCATCGAACTTTTCTGTTAGTGGGAGCTCATACAAGATGTCAAAGTTTTCATGGTTACCATCTATCCATAGTGTGGTGAAGTTCTTATCTGATAACCAATCTTGCCAGTATATCTCTCTGGCAGAACCATCCCACACAAGCCCAAAATCACCGCACACAATCAGAAAATCCTCTTTTGTCAATTCCTTTTGTTCTGGAAATCTTCTTGTGCTCAGTTTACCAATATCCAAATTGGCATGTGTATCTCCTGTAACAAATATCATAATAATCCTTTCTCATTCGCAATCTGCATAGGAATAGCTCCCTGCTGGCAGCTCAGGGCACCAGGCTTGAGGCTGAAAATAAAAGTTTAAGTTGGCTTTATTTGCAGTCTTTTGGTATTCCTGTTGTTGTGGCACAATGGTTGATGGGTATGTATGATGGCGGCGGAAGCTAATCATAGAATAAATTCTCTTTGTTAGCAGGCGCCTTCAGGGCGGCCCGCGTGTCCGCCTTCCCTTCTTCCCTATCAAGTTGTTACTTCGGCCTTTGGCGCAAAGCACATTCAAAATAGAATGTTATACATTGCAAATGAATTAGTAGTTACGGTTTAACCTCCTACCGTCGAAGGGTTTATCTCAAATCTTTTTTTATCATGCGGATTACATCGACACCCATTTTGTCGTCGATGTGTTTTATGATTGCATCAATCGGCTTCTCTTCCACCATGCGATAATAACTGTAGAGTCCTTGCATTGTCTGCACATCCTCGCGGCTCCATTCAATCCCTTTTTTCTTATCTGTAATATAGTTATACAGCATAGATTGGAATTGACGTTTCTTTTTGTGACCAACGGTAATTTCGTTGTCCTTGTTCAGCATAAGGCCAAGATTCCAGTTTCGGCCGGCGGATGAGCCGTATCTTGTTTTGGATGCGTTAATCGAGAACGGCGCATGGAAGTTCTGCAGAGTGAACACAACGAGTTCTTCGACCTTGTGAACATCGAACTCATATCTGGAAGAGATGATGAAGTCATCCGCATATCTGGTGTATACATATCTCTGGTTATCAAAATTCCGCAGCGCATTGGACAGCTTAAAATCCACCGGAATCATCATGATGTTTGTGATGGTCGGTGAGATGGGCGTCCCCTGCGGAAGACCGCCATCTAAAAACGCCAGCTCCAGTGCCTTTCTCAGCTCGGTTTTCCCATTTACCGTCTTCACCACTTCGCTGAACGGGAAAATCATAGAGAACATATCCATGACGAAATCCAACGTGGTGCTCCCGAAGAAATCATGGAGGTCGAGTTTGCCAAACCATTTGCTGTTGTTCTGCTGGTGCCGCTCCACGGCGTTGACAGTACACCTTTTCTTTACATACGCAAACGCAGACGTGTGATACAATGCCTTAAAATCCTCTTCAAAAATTGTCTTTAGACGTCGAAGCGCGTTCATGAGCTCTGGATTGGGGGCATTGATTTTTCGAAGCCCTCCCGACTTCTTGGGGATGTAAAAGGTGTTGTATAACGAGATGCGTTCCTTTTCTCTCAGTTCTTCTGTGGACTGGTTGAATCGCGCTAACGTCCAAACAAGTGCATCAACGTCAATACTCTTTGTGAAATGCGCACTGGCGCTTTCAAATTCGTATGTTCTGGTGTTCGTCATATTTTCATTGATGACTGGCGGCCCCTGAAACGTTTGAAACAGAAACTCTTCCAGCGTCATCTGATGGTAGATTGGAGATTGTTTCACTGTGATGTACACCAAGGTAAATCCCCCTTTCCGTAAACGCGAATTGTAACCTACATAAATAATGGATGTAAGAGCCCAATGGTGGGACGACTCATTACGTCGGTTCGCTGTTAGCGTGGTAGCACGATGGATTCGTTTTGTCAATGGAATCTGGCTGGTTTTGCACGGCGAAGTTTGTCCCTGTTGGAGTTTCATTGTGATGAGAATAGCTACTTTTGGTATCGCGATTCGCTTGGTGCCTTTTGCCAGCTTTACACCCTCTCGTGCTGCTGTAATGCTTCCGGCGGGTACCCTCTTTCTTCCCCGACAATTTGTTACTTTAGCCTTTGGCGTAAAGCTCTCCTTATGGAGAAATGCGTTACAATTCCTTAGCACTTAGGGCTGTGCCATGCCCAAAAGTTCGAACAGTTCTTCGTCTGTACACAGGTACCTGTCAACATTGCGGGGCTTAATATGATAAAGCCCATCGGCATCTCTTACAACCGCCGTGTCCGGATGAAGCGTACAAACAGGCCGAACACCGCAGGCATAAACAGGACGCTGCCAATTGGTATCTCCATTCCGCGCCATAATGCACGCTGATTCTTCATACTCGCTCCTGTCTGCCAGCCAGATTGGAACATATGACGTGCCAGTAAAGCTCAGACGTTTGTTTTCGATGAAGTCTTCTGTCGCTCTTGCACGAATGCCCTTCTTACGAAAGAGCGGAAACTTATTCTCGCCGCTGAAACAGCCGTGTACCGGCAAACGTATTCTGAACCCTACATTATCCGCGATGCTTTCGATTTCGTACTCTTCGAAGAAGCACAGAAACCCATAATGGTCTTTATAGGGCGCTCTGTATCTGTCATTGACATTGTTTCGAACGGGCGGCGCGTCATATTGGTGCGTAGGTTCGTACCAATCCTCTTGGTCACTGTTGAGGAACTGCAGGAGATTACTCGTTGTGTAATCTGGGTTCCCGGAATAATAGTATTGTCTGCTCGGATTCTCCCGCTCCATTGCATCGAATGGCAGATAATCCACTGCGAACTCCGTGATAAAATCGCTGTTCGGAGCACCTTTTAGCCACACGATTGGCGCTGGGTCAGCATCTCTGCTGACACTGTACCTGCCCATTGCGAGCGGTGCGCCAATTTTCAGTTTTCCTACAGTCGTTTCCAAGCAATTCACCTCCCGTCCGAGTTATCAAAATCAAAATGCGTCGCAGACAAAGTTGAATGCGTCGTCAAGGATGAGCTTCTTAAGCGGCTTTCCGTTCCAGAAGTTCATAAAATTCGCCACGCCTCTGGCGCAAATCACGAGAACAGTGGGGCAGACAGACAGGGTGACGTTGCATGCAGACACCGGCGTTTCTTCCTTCGCCTCGTCATGGGAGAAATTCATGGAGTTGAGGAAGTCTTTCTTCATCTTATAATCCGACCAATCCGCAGCATAATGCTGCGCATCCTCAAGACGGGTTCTGAAATCAAACATCGCCTTGACATACGGGTTGTCCATATGCATCTCCACGATTTGCCGGCGAAGGTCAATATTATCCACGCACAGGAACACATACCCGGAAAGCTGCTGTCCATTCCATCCGTCCGGCTTGAGCTTTGCCGTGTCTGCAATCTCCGGATTGATTTCACAGATGATATCCAGAAGTGCATCGACCTTTGGTTTGTGAATGTCTTTCTGACGGAACATCTGATTGGCGAGGTTATGCGGCTCGACCGTATCGAAATCCCACAAGGTGAAGCTGGTTACGCCGGTTCTGGCCAGCATATATGCAACTGTAGAGCCGACAGAACCGCACCCAATAATATGGATGCGGTCTTTCTGCTTTTCCGGCTGGAAGTATTCATAACTCTTTGATAAATCCATACGTTACCTCCCGAAGTGTTCTCTGTAATATCCGTAGATGTCGTCCTCATCATCGTATTGGTCAAAGAACGAACCCTGGCCGCTGGCATTCTTGCCACTCCAACCAGCCCCGATTCTGGTTCTTGGCTTATCTTTTGCGTCTTTACTTTGTTTCTTATCCTCATCCTTTTTGGCGCTGGACAATGGATTGTATGGAGTGACCGGTGTTCTGGGGTAGGTGGACGGAGCATATGTCTTTGATTTCACCATATCTTTGGCGTTCTTAACAAACTCATCCAAATCCTCTGCTGCACCAATAATCTTGACAGTAACATCCGCATTCTCAAAAAGGACGTTCTTCTTCATATCGTATACTTTGGTATTGCTGGCGAATGACTTATTCCAAATCATAAAGATGTAGAAATCATCATCGTCAAGCATATTCAGAATCTCTTCCTGATGCGTCAGGTCAACCGATGACGGGTTGGGTGCCATGTTCACATGAGAATGTCCCTGCATATGAATATGGCTGAACCGCTCATCCTCGTCATTTTCCATGAGCCACACCGCATACTGCTCCGTATCCATTTCCACTGTGGAACCGGTTACTTCCTGCGGATATACCACGATATCGGAGATGATATACTCGTCCTTCGCCTCATCATCCGCACGCTTGGCAATGCCATGCCATGCGACCTCTTTATCAAACTCCTTGATGAGCATTACCATCTTCGCCCATGCCTCTGCTGTGAAATACACAACCGCTTTGCGGTCGCCCAGGGTAAACGTTTTGGTGAAATTGAGCTTCCCATCTGCCATCTTCGTCAGCGCCAAAGCCTTTTCAAAGTCTCGCCGGCACTCATCCAAATATTCCTGGGTCATTTTAATCGGCTTACTCATCTTGCGCCTCCTCCGTCGTCTGCTCATTCTTTGCCTCCTGCTGCTCAAGCCACTTAATTGCTTCGGCCGGCTTTACAACACGACCATCAGGAAGTTCGATACACCTATTATTGTACCCATCATCACTATTCCACATGGTGTTCATAAAAGTACCCATCACCGTGCTGTCTCCCCAGTTCAGACTCTTGCACGAGGCAACGCACTGTTCAAGAGCACCAATGTAATCGCGATTCATCAGGAGCTGGTTGATTGTTCTCTCATAATTACCAATACAATTCCACCGGTCAATATGAGGGTTCGGCATACAATCAGAGAACTCATACGAAAAATTGTGGCGTCCCTGTGTACCCACATTACCGTTCAGATTGAAACGATATGCTGCGCACACTTTGATTCGCAGCCTCGGCTCCTCCGAAACAAAAAGCTCCCACATGAGCTTCTTCATCTTCTCTGCAGAAGCACCATGACGGCCATTATACACAAAGCTGCGCTCGTTGTTGATGTACTGCTCCGCCATCTCTCTGTCGAAATATGTAAGATAATCCTTGACGCAGAAATACATATCCGTGTCTGTGACTTCCTCAAGGACAAGGCGGTTATTGCACAGGAAGTATTCCATAATCTCGGAGTCCTCCCCGCCTTCTTCGATTTTGCGTTCAAGCCCCATAAGCTTGATGCACAGCTCGTTTCTCTGACCAAAGAGCCTTCCAATTTCATTGTTAAACTGGTTGATTTTATCGTCTGTTGCCGCAATCGAATTGCGCACCTTATCCCGTTCAATCTTTTCATATCTGGTTTCAAACCCGCTAAGCAACTGCCGAATGCGAGCGGTTCTGAAATCATATTGTTCTGCAATCTTTGAAAGACAGTCCTGATATTTGTCCGGAGAACTTTCACGCAGAGAATAGATGAGCTGCATTTCGATGTCGGACACACCATCTTCCGGGTTAAAGTACCACGGAAGGAACGCAAGGATAGACACCTGCAAATAATGCAGCTTTTTATTGTCGAGATTATCGACGAAGAGAATCACGTTCTTGCGTTCTGGATTGATATAACAATCCACATTAAAAGACTTGCGGTAAAACGCCTTTACCTTATCAAGCTGGTGATAACCGGGATAGCAGGCGGGCAACTTCTCAATCACCCGCATATTCGCCAAATTGCTTTCCTGGTCAGCAGTAAAACTGTGAATCACAACCTGGTTGGACGCATCCCCCAAATCATATGCGTTGCAAATCGCTCTTGCTGCTGCATCAACAGACGCATTGGATATTTGAGATGAGCTATAACTGCTCCTTCCGAACCGAAGATGAATGCTTTCCCCGTCTTTCATGCGAGGTGCAACCAATGCACGAAGCGTCGCAAGAAAAGAATTGTCATTGCCAAATCGCTCACCATCGATGTTACGGAAATAATTATTGGCAGCATCCGTTGTCAGCGGGGTTGACGCAATGCTTGTTTTGAACATAGAAACACCTCACTTTATATTCTCATGGTGGGGGAGACCGGGGTCGAACCGGCACGGGGATTACCCAGCGGATTTTAAGTCCGCTACGTCTGCCTATTCCGTCACTCCCCCATAAAAGAGCCGCCCAAAGGCGGCTCCATTTGGGTATGTAACTTAGGCGTTATCAGCCTTGACCACGTTCAGCAGGAAACACTTCTCGGTGATACCGAAACTGGCGAACGTCTTATCGAGGTCGCCGGGATTCAGGGAAGAACCATCGAGGTGCATCACACCACGGGTATAATCCACGCCGTTGGCCTCAAGGCAGGCACGCAGGGTGGTATTCTCGTCGATGATAACGGACTCGCGCTTGACATTGTTGCCGATAGTAACCTTAATCATAATCAATTCTCCTTTAATTCATTAAATTGGGTGTTGGATTTTTGAAGAACAAAGGGGCGGCAAAGCCGCCCCCAGTTTCTTACTGAGCGACAGTGATGTTGCTCATAACCTCGGCCTTCTCAGCCGCAATCTCCTCAAGGACAGCAGGCAGTTTCTCTTCAAGCTTGTTCAGGTTGATGATGGCGGTACCGATGCGGTCGGCAACCCACTCCTTGATGTCGCCATCAGTAGCACAACCGGCGACCATAGTGATGGTGGCGTACTTGTCATCGTCGTGAGACTCACGACCGAAAGATGCACCGACCTGATTGATGTTGCCGCAACCCTCAGTAGTTCCGATAGCAAAGATAGGCTCCTTGCCATCCTCACCACCCATCAGGGTCAGGGCATTGGGACGATACTTCTCAATGGTCTTGATGTCCTCCAGCTTCATAGCGGAAGTAACGACGATTGCGTCCCCTGCGATTACGATTTTTGCCATAGTTATGTACTCCTTTATATTTAGTGTACCCTTTCGGGCCTGGTGATGCCGGCGGGAGTCGAACCCGCGTTACCGCCGTGAAAGGGCGGTGTCTTAACCGCTTGACTACGGCACCATATTAAAAGGCATGAGAAAACCCGTTAAGTTTCCTTAACGGGCTAACTCATGAATTCAACTTTGTTTTCTCCCGCACCACTTTCGTGGTGCTTGTTCTTTGTGGGTCAGAGATTAGATACAGAAAGCCGGGGCGAGCCCATAGGAATTCCTTGCGGTGTTGGCGTCCGCGTCGCCGTCCGTGTTCACAATGCAGAAGTAGTGGCTGGTGTAGTAATTAGGGGAACGCAACAGCGTATATTCATCACTGCCATTTCTTTTCTTACCCCAAGGCACATCTTCCTGACGGTAATATTCGTACCAGTGCCCCTCTCCCGGCGCTGAAAAGATGTTCCGTCCATAGAGCTCCTTTTCGGACTTTATCCAAAACTTGTCCTCTGTTTCAATGATAGTGTTGGAACCATCATAAGTGTTGGCAGTCTGCTTGATAACTGGAACCGCAAGTTCAACGATTTCATCCGGAAGTAATCTATATACTTCGCCAGCCGGGTCGTTCATCAGATAACGGAGATATGTTTTCTCCCACGAATCCTCATTGGTATCGGTTTGATTCCACGGATATCTTTTCGGCATGCAGTCCACCATTTCCCATGTCATAGGGACAACGATACCGCCTCTTGCCCTGTCATGATTGAATCCAATAATCCGAAACTGGACATTGGTGCCATCTTTTAGACACGCATTTTTATAGTCACCGACTTTGAACATGGCCGGCGCCATACTCCCACATCCCTTGAGCGACTGCCAAGGATAACTATCCAAACACGCTGGCATATTCGCAAGCCTCCTTCTATTCAAATATGGCGGCGAGGGTGGGATTCGAACCCACGGTGCGCTCCTCGCGCACGGCGGTTTTCAAGACCGCTGCCATAAACCAGACTCGGCCACCTCGCCAGATATGATGGGGATTATTGAACTTCCCCATCAGTATCGTCACACTCGTACAACCCATCCATATCATACGGATACTCTGTATATACTTCCTCTCCGGTTTCATCATCCGTGATAAACATTGGCCGATATACCGGGAGCCTTTGCTCAAAACCAAGATACTCAAGGAAGTAGTCCAGAATCTCATCTATTATACCGGGGCCGTAATAAGACTCGATATCCACACCGTCTTCCAAATCCATGAGTACAACCTGAAGAAAGTCACACAGAGCGAGGCGAAGTTCATCCTCTCGCTCATACACAATATCCTCCATGTCATGTTTTGTGGAGTTCTCATCTTCATCTTCTATGGGAAATGGATAAGACTTCTCGGAGTTAACCTGAACCGGGAAAAGGTACTGCGCATAACACTTCTTTGCTGTCTGCTCACAATCCTTTGGATTGATTGCACCCTCTTCGTATTCAGGTGGCAGGTCACCCTTGCATACAAAGAACGTCGGGTATCCATAATCCTCTGTGAGATAGACTGCATATTCCGTATCGGTATTCTCGGCAATGGCTACCATTTCCTCGGTTAAGCGGTCTTTATTTTTCTGGAAGAAAGACCAAACTTCGTTTGCTGGGATATGAACATCTACTCCCACGTGAATACCCCCTTCGTATGTTTTAAAACCCTAAGAACTTGCTCATTTCATTATCATCTGCTGGCTCAAAGTCAGATGTCACGCCATAAAACGTACATTTTGTGTAACTTCTCCAAGGTGCCTCTTCTGTACTATACTTAGGCCCGTAATAAATTCTACTTCCCTTTGCATAAAAGCAAAAATCTTCTCCGTGTTCAACCCAGTCAACATCCTCGTCAATTGGGCTTACTCCATTGCCAAACCTGAACCCATGCTCATCAAGAACCCTTGCCATTTCCATATACGCTTCTACTGTTGGGCAATTGATTACCACGCCATTTTCATTGGCCAACATTTCTATTTCAAAAGGTTTTTCCCACACTCAAGTCACCTGCCTTATACCGTACCTGAGAATTCATAACGAATCACCTTAGTATTTAAGGTATGCCGTTCCAGAATCTCAATCAGTTTATCCTCAACGCCATCAAGGAGGTCACTGTATGTACTTCCATAAAGACTGGCGTCATTATCAGGTTCCCGCTCGTCATCTTCCGGACTGGGAACTTTGATATTATATTGTGTGAGAATGTTCTCAAACATCTCAACGATGAGCATAGCTTCGTCGTGAGTATAAATCTTATTTTCCAAACCAATCACCTCACAGGTCATGTTCAACATCCGTAGTAACTGCCCACACAATTCCTGTTACGCCTACTGCAATTACTCCAGCCAGACCAATATTATACAACTGTTGCATTGAATACAAGTTTACTGCGCTGTTTATCCACAGTAAAAATGTGAGGAAGTCGATTTCCCCACATAATAAACTTACTCGGCTCCGAAGTTCTTACAATCTCAGGTGTAACTACACATTCATCGCTGCTATAATACTCATTGTTTTCTTCCACCAATGTTTCCAAAAGGAAGTCGCTTTCCATTCCTTCGATTTCAATGGCTTGGAAAATAAGGTCATGCAATTTTTCTGCTGTTGGAAACTCATCGGTCTCCATGCGATACTCATGCGGCTGTGAATCAAACGAACCATTGAGTGTTTTTTCGTAGAAATACGCTCTGGTAAGAAAACTCATAGCATACCACCCTTATAATCAAATTCAAAACCCCATAAGGGACTTAAACGCATTTTCGTCAAATTCATATTGGACATCATCGCCTTCTAATTCAACATCACTGAACAGAACGTTCCATCCGTATCCCCACTCAGAAGCGTGACCGTCACAATCGTGACCATCTACGTAGTTATCCCACTCTACGAAAACTATATTGCCTTCGCAATAGACAACTGTCCCCGTACTTCCGCAGACAATATGGCCATTATTCTCAGGCTTATCTACAAGGCAACGAACTCTATCTCCAATTTGATACATGGCACACCTCCATGTTAATATTCACGGGGTTGCTGGTTCACCAACCTCCACCAGCAGGATGCACACTATAAAAGTTCCCACCTTCTATGGGAACCAAACCCCGCGCCAAGCAGCATTTCTTGGCTAACCCATCCACTTTCGGTTTAGTGGTAACCGTTAATCGCTGAAGGGCTATCAGCTATCCCGCACCTCTCCCCGGATAGTGGGGTGGTTACGGAATTCCCACCACGGCAATACCGTGGGGCTGGTGGAGATAATGGGGTTCGAACCCACGACCTATGGCTTGCAAAGCCATCGCTCTCCCAACTGAGCTATATCCCCGTAAAAATACAGCATAAAACTCCAGGTCAACTCCGCTGCATGGCATTCCCCACACTCATACTTCCATGTCTCGGATAACACGAATACGCTTCAGGTTCCGATGCCTGAAGCACGAATGCCGTTCCCACTGGTGGAGATGGTTGGATTTGAACCAACGATGAGGCAGGATACTCCGATTGAGCATAGCCCACCTGCGTTACCAACTTCGCCACATCTCCATATCAGGGCAGCCTATTGGCCACCCCTCTATATAAATCAAACTCGCTACCGCCCAGCCAAGTGGCACCCCCAGCGGTCACATACTCACCCGACAAACCATGACTCTTGGATTTTGTAAAGCCTTACTCGTTATGATTTTAGCTTTGCTCTTTCATCAAAGAAGAACTTTGAGTGTTGAGCCTTTAGCCTTAAAACTTTGAGCGTTGAGCGTTACAGTCAAAATTGATTTCATAATCTGCCCCGCCCATATATTACGGCGGGAAGTATTATAAAAACCTCTGTAATTCCCAATTACAAAGTTTTCTTCATAAGATAGCTTATCAGGCTATTGCATCATTCTTTTTGTCTTTACTTATCTGTACGATGCTAAACAGAGAAGGAGCATGATTCAGGGTTTTCGGACGGCAGCGAGATTGAACGCATGTTTAATACTCGACTGTGATTTCCGTCAGCGCATTGGATACGGAAAGCGCAGAATCAATATCTACCATGAACCCATTGATTTCCTTTTCCAGCCGCTCCATTTCAGCCTTGATTCCAATGGGGTCAACGATTTCAAAAGTTTGCGCCGCAATAAAATCAGCTCGTGTCTTTTTGATATCCTCGGAAGCGTTCTTCATGTCGGTGTTTCCATACAAGGATTTGATATATTCATCAGCACGCATCTCCAGCATCTCTCCATTGTTCTGATTTGCCTCATTGCGTGCTGCACGGTTATCCCGCTCCAGTCGCTTGAGCAGCGTTTGCAGCATCTGAATACCGTGGTTTTTCATTTCGATTGCCTCGGCAACCGTGTACTCTTTCCCGCCAACCGTAACTTTAGTCACAGCATTGGAAAGCACAACCGCACGCTTAATGGCGTCGCGGCGCTTGATGAGGTCAGTCACCCTCTGATAACCGGATTTGATTTCATCGCAGTATGCAGCCACCGTCATTCCGTTTACTTTGTCATTGGAATGCTTATTGGCAAACACATACTCCGTTTCCCCGATGCATTTGGTGATGCGTGCGTCCAGAGTTTTCAGCTCGCACAGCGCCTTATGGATTGTCATTTTTTCAGTGGTCATAAACCTTACTCCTTTAACTTTAAGAATTGATATCACTTGCCCGACTCAATAAGAGTTTTGAGAACTTTGCCAGGCTTAAAACTTGGAACCTGTTTCGCAGGAATCGGAACTGGCACATTTGCCCGTGGATTTCTACCTGTTCGCGGCGCTCGATGCTTTACCTCAAAGGTTCCAAAGTTCGCGATTTGAACCTTATCGCCGGCGGCCAGCGCCTCAGTGATGATTTGGAAAACTGCATCAAGCATGACTTCCGAATCCTTTTTCATAAACCCTGTTCTCTGTGATAGGATATTTACCATCTCATCCTTGTTCATTGGAACCTCCTTCTTAGCAGAATATCCTCGAAGATAAAGAGCCGGATATCCACACCAAGTGACACATCCGGCCATTGACAAGAGCACTTTCTGCACACCGACTCATACTGCCGGCAAAGTTGTCTGCAAATCCAGCTCATTTACTCGTTCATCAATACAATGTTGGAACTGTGAACCAGATAAGTAGTCCCGTCAATCACGACCTGAATCTGGTCGCCGTCCTCATAATCTTTCCATGAACTCACGGTTCCGGAAATAATCGACCCATCCGGCATAGAGATAATTGCACGGTCAAAAGTGTAGGTTGTATCGAACAACTGTCGATTCCCACACCCTGATAGTGTACCGAGAATCAACAGGGCGGCTGCAACAACAAAACCAAACCATTTCACGCGCTTTTCCATAATCAAACCTCCCCATATTGTTCAAGCTCTTTTCTGGCCTCCCGCATAGTGTCAGCGGAAAACTGAAACTGCCCATTCAGAAAAACCTCGATATGCCCATCTACATATCGGAACTCATACATAATGACCACCTCAATCTTCCCACTCGCGGCTGATAACGAAATCGTACCGCTCCGTGATATCATCGATGTAGTTGTTGTCCGGGTTATAAATCAGGTAGGTCAAAATTACCGTTCCATCACAATACTCCTGGTCAATGGAACGGTAGCTGATATAGTTATAATTTTTATCGGCGGCATTCAATATTGCGCCATCGCCGGTCTGCCCATTTGTGACAAATCCGATGCAACGCTCAATGATTGTGGTTCCTTTTCTGGACTCCAAAATATCTGCTGTCAGCTCGGAAGAATCATACAGCTCATAATTCGTCAGCCCATTTTCCTCCATCTCCGAAAGGAACAGCTCTTCTGTTTCGAGATAATCCACCTCTTCCAAACGGATTGCGCTGTTCTGCGTCTGCCTGAACTCCAGCCAATACCCGGTACCATCTTCAAATGTAATTTGAGCACCATAATCTGTGATGTCCAAATCCACATGACCAGGGTCGATTTCTCCACTGGAAACCCCAGCCGACATAAGGAGCGCCATCAACATTGCGAACAGTTTGACCATCATACGAAAGCCTCCTTGATTGTTTAATGGGGAGGGATTTCACCTCAATAAAAACCGGTCATGACTCCGATTTTATTTTCCATCTCTAATCCCCCAAAGGATGCACTTTTATCTACGCCGAAGCGTTACCCACGCAGAGGCAGCATTTCCCCCACTTGACCACATTAAGAATCAGGCCCCTACCCCGACACTCTCGCAGTCGGCTGCGCCCCATAATGGTTTTCAGATTTTGGATGCCTCCTCACTTACCCTCACCATTATGGGGTCTAAGCGTTAGGCGGGAACCCCGCCCCACGGAATCGTACCGTGCCAGCCTTACGGCATCGAACCTCGCCTCAGCGTTAACCAAACCTGACCGATAATCAGATAAGTCCCGCCGAACCCATACTTTCGGAATTCTATAAATCCCGGTATCCCAAACCGCTTAATCACAGGAAATCATCTGCTCAAAAATCTCCGGCGTGACAAATCCTTTATCTCTGCCATTCAAATTGCTGAAGATTCTCTCAGCGGCCTCTCGCCTTAAAACCGCATATCGGCCAGTTGGATAAACTCCGCGCTGGATTTCCACATTGGAAGCTGCGTTTGGTTTGCTGGTTGCCTCAATCAATGTAAAACCCTGTGCCATGTTCTGGCGGCACTCGTCACAAGGCTCATAATCAATTACCATGTGCATTGGGGCGGCAATGTCCTCGCCACCTCTGCCTTTCAAATACCCCATGAGGGCGACCTCGTTCTTCTCACGGCCACACCAGAAACATACAGGAATTGTCGGATTCACTCCGTGTTTTGGGGACAGCAAAATTGAATCCATACGCAAAGCCTCCTTTCAGCGGCGACTTTCAAACTGCACCATATCCCGTCCGGCAAATCTCGTATTCTTCAAAGTTAGTTTTTGTTGTAGATTTCGGCGGCGATGTTATGCAGAATGAAAATCAAGGTTTAGTAAATCACGATTTCTTTGGTGAAAAGCAGGTAGAATGCCATCGGCGCAAAAAGCACAACCGCTGTGCAATCTCTATCTTCCACAGTCTGGCCGTGATAGGCCATGAGAACTACCAGACCGCAAATCGCCAACAGAACAAGCCCCATCAGCTTTTGAATAATCAACTTCTGGTAATAGCCTTTAGACTTTCTTCTCTGACGACAGTCACGTTGTGACCGGCCATATGTACTTGCCATAACAAACCTCCTGCCTTTCAAATTCCCCACTCTGCATTTCTCATACGGGCTTGTGACCGTCAAAGGCTGCATTACGGTAAACCGCCTTGGCTCCCCACCTCATTTAACGCCGCCAAATTTCCCTTTTACCTACGGCGTACCAAAACGATTTCAAAAACCTCAAACTCAGTTATGATGGATAATCAGCCGAGAGCGAGAAGTCATCTCAGTATCAAAAGCCGCCACAAGAATGGCATTGGTCGCAGCGATGGCGCATCTGTCACACTCAATGTGCATCCCGCGCTCGCAGCAAACCCGACAGGAATATTGAAAACTCCGATTCGCCTCTTTCTTATTTCTGGCATCATACTGGAATTCCACGCCGACCTGCTCAAACTTTGTCACAGTTGCGCCTCCTTATTCGATTTTTCTCTGCTCTGCATTTCCACGGGCTTGCAACCGTTCATCAAAAACCATGATGAGCTGCATTAGAGATGGCTGGAAAACCACAGATTGCGGCTTTATCTTCCCGCATGGGGGCGCTTTCCGTCAGCGTCCAACCACTCGCCAGGTCTATATTTATAAAACCCCATACGGTGTAGCCGGTTCATCTCTCACCGGCAGTATCCCCTGTCGCAAGGTTGCCGCGTCTGCGGCTATGCCTGAATTTCCTGCGCATCAAAAACCCAAACATAACCCCTTCAACGGATTAGCAATAGTTGCAAGGGCGCGGGCAGATTTGAAAAACCCACCGACCGCCACTCAGGGCGGTTTCGTCTTAATTTTCAAAGACTCATCAGGGCGGTTACTCAGGCCGCGTCTTTCTTGGTTTTGAAATCCACCTCATAGGACTTACCGGTCACAATGCGGTGGCAAACCTCAGCCAGATAATTTCTGAAATACCGGTGATTGGCGCAAGTCACAGTCAGCGCCTTACGGTTTTTCTTTGCATACACGGAAAGCAGGAAATTCACATCGTGGGAAGTTGCCTTATACCCCTCACCCAGCATGGCGGTGATAACCGTCTGAAGGGTCTTGAGCAGATTGGTCTTGCTGGTCGGGTTCTTGCCCATATCAAACTCGCGGGCAATCTCGCTCATAGAATAACTGTCATTGACGGACTTCGGGTCAACACCCAAATCCACACACTTCTGCGCAGTCAACAGGAAATTCATCTTCTGCGCGATATGGCTCCAATTCTCATTGGCGCCGATGGAGCCGCAATACTTGTGCAGCTTGAGCAGGTCAATCTGCCGCTCTTTGTCCACGATACTCCGAACAGGAACCTTGTCATCGCCCTTTTGCTCGTCCTTGACGCCGATAGTCACAAACATCAGCGTTGTGACAGCGGTGAGCATGGGATTTTCAGTGTTCTTGCAGTCCTCAAAGCACATATCTCGGACAGTGGCGGTGTACTCGTTGACCGTGTCGGTCAGCTTGGTATCCGCCTTGGTTGCGTCCTCATACTTGCCATTCTGGATTGCCTCGTTGTACTCTTTGACAAGGGCTTCCGCATCAGAGCGCAACTGTGCCAATTTGGCGGTGTTTTCTTCTCTGGTCATTTTGAAATCCCCTTTCATATGATTTGGGTGATAACAGGTTTATCACTCAAGCGAACCGCCGAGGCGAAAAACCTCGGCGGCTCAATCAATGATAAACCCATTTAGCATGACGCCGGCTCTACACTCGGACTATGGGGAACATACTGCCCCAAATGACCGTTGCAGTATCTAACGGCGTGCGTATCATTCCTAATACTCATACCATCATGGGGAATTGTCTTACATTCGCAATACTCAACCAAATCCGGGTTTCATACCTGATGCCCTCATTTTCGGCTCCTCGGAGCGCAACACCCTTGGGTGGAAAACTCGGACGATACTAATAACCATCAAAGGTTTTTCTCGTATAGCCATCCGTTACGCAAGCCGCGCTTAGGTTCATAGGCGCAAACCTCCGGGCATTTTCACAATCTGGACCCCACGGCCTAACTCCGTGGCACCGGCGACGGCGGATTTTATCCGCAAAACTGCGATTTATCGTCCCTCAGTCGGACTGCCCTGATTTTTATAGTTGTCTGGGAACAGTACCACAACTTGTCTTGCCATACTCTGGAAGTGGCGGACATCTCCGCTTGTATTCCCATAGCGTGACTCACTCTGCGTTTCTCAATCGGGCTTGTGACCGACTATGGCCGCATTAAATCAAATACTCGGAAACTTGCGCTTCTGGAAAACCCCTTAAGCGCGGCGGCGGGGCTGTCCCTGCAACCCTAACCGCAGAGGGGCAACCCCCTGCCGCTGTGGGTCTGTGGGGCTGTCCCTGCAACCCTAACCGCAGAGGGGCAACCCCCTGCCGCTGTGGGTCTGTGGGGCGGCGGGGGTCTGCCTGTCACGTCCAAAAAGAAAAGGGCGGGGGCTGTCTGCCCCCGCCGTTGTGCGGTCTGCCTGTTCTGTTTTGGTCAATCGTCCTGCCCGTCTTGCGGAACATATCCGGCGGGGGTCAATCCGATTTTTGCGGCCTTGCGCTGGATTTTGGCAAGCGTATTTTGCACGGCTTGATATGTAACGCCGAGATACGTTGCAATCGCCTTGTTGCCCTTGCCTTGCATACGCAACCGGACAATAACGGCTTGCCGGTCTGTCAATTCCAGCTTTTCAACAAGTGCGTCATAGTCTGCAACGGTCTGTGCATCCGTGTTGTAAAGGCCGTTGCAATCATAGCCGCCAAGGTCTGCAAACTTGCCAAGCCGTCTATAAATCGTTTCCAGCCCGTCGGGGGTCAACTCTTCCAAGTAGGTGTAGCCGTTGCGGGGGTCTGTCTGCGTTGCGCGGCTGTCCTGCACGGCTTTTCTAACTGCGCGGTAAACCTCTTGAATCGGGGTTGTTTCTGCGTCCGCATATGCGGCGCTGTCCTCTGCCTGAATGTACACACGGCGGGACAGGCGGCGCACTGTGTACTTGCTGTCAAGCCAGGGGGCGGCGGGGTCTGCGTGTTCGGCGGCCTGTTCCAGAATAGCGGCGGCGGCCTCTTGTACAAGGTCTATGCCGTCCGTCAACCGTTCACGCAGGACAACGCCAAGAGCCTTGTCGGCTTCCTTGTCTGCCGTCACTGTCACGGCGTCCCCGTCTGTGTTGAACGTGATACGGGTTGAACGGTCTGCAAGGGTCTTTGTGCTGTCCAGTGTGCGGCGGTCTGCCGCTATGCCGCGCTTGACGGCAAGCAAAGCGGGGTTTTGTCCGTTGTCGCTGACCTGTTCACGGTCAACGGCGGTTTTCCGTTGCGGGTCTAAACACTTGTTTAGAACAGAGTAGGCAACGGCGGTTGACAGGTCAAGCAATTCCGTGGAGTAGCCACGGCCGCTTGCAAAAGCCTGTTCAAAGTTGCGCTTGACTGTTTCAAAGTCCTTGCGGGTTTCGGTTGTGGTTGTATTCATGTTTTTACCGTCCTTTTCTGCCGGTTTGGTTTGGGTTGTGTTCGCTGTCCCCTGTGTGGTGTGGTGTGTGGAGTAGCGGCGCAACCTGTCCGGCAAGGATAATGTACCATAACGGCGGCTGGATGTCAACACTAATTTTTTGTAGCCATCCATAGTCGCAAGGGGGCAACCCCCTGCAACCTGTTCCCCGTTGTCTGTCTGCCATTGCCGTGCGGCCTGTTCCCCCTGTTCCGTCAACACGACATTTTCGCGCTATGTCGTGTAGGGGGCGTGGTTATGGTATTTTATCCCCCCTTGCCGCCGTGAATACTATGTAGTCGCTTCTCATCACTCTCCCCTTTCCCCTTTCACTTTTGCCCCATCCCGTCAACGAAACCCGTTGATATACATTGGTTTTCTTGTCCTCAAAATGTCCAGAAAGAAAATAATGGTTAAGCCTTTTGCGTGGCTGCTTTTTCAAATAAAATGAAGGCGACAAAAAAGGAAAAGGCTTAACCGAAGAGCCTTTTATTTGTGTTTTATTTTTTATTGATTTTCTTTTATTTTTTCTTCTTTGTTCATCAAACTGAGTTACGTTCTTGCCGATTTCGTGTTATAATCTTGGTATAATCAAGATAATAAAATAAACAACTTGAGACCGTGTAGGATAGAAGGGAGAATCGTTATGGCTCAGGTTATCCAGTTTGATTTTGCAAAAGCGAATAGCGGCGTCATCGACATCGCCACCGTCCAGCAGAGCTGCCGTAAGCTCAAGGCTGGTCTCATCGCCCCCGCTGCTGAAGAGGTCAAGCAGGAACTTGCCAGTGAGCACGCCGCTGAACCCATCAAGGACATGAACGACATTATCCGTATCTCACAATTCCTGATTGGACAGCGCCGCTACCGAGACAACATGCTCTTCATCGTAGGCATCAACTTTGGCCTTCGAGTGAGCGACCTCATCTCACTTCGCTTTTCCAACATCATCAACGATGACTGCACGTTCAGAGACAGATTCTCCATTCTGGAGAAGAAGACCAAGAACACAAGAGCTCGTCGTCGTAACCGCTACATCACCATCAACACGGCCGTAGTCGAAGCGGTTACCCTGTACCTCGAGAATACCCCTGGTGTTCGACTCAGTGACTACATGTTCCGAAGTGAGTCCAACAACGGAGCTAACCTTAACAAGCCAATCCACCGTGCGTCTGTTGACACCATGCTGAAAGGTATTGCGAGAGACCTTGGACTTGGCAACCGGATGTCTACCCACACGCTGCGTAAGACCTTCGCCTACCACCAGATGGTCATGAGTGGTAATGACCCACGCAAGCTTCTGCTGCTCCAGAAGATGTTCGGTCACTCCACTGCCGCTCAGACTCTGGATTACATCGGCATCACCAGCGAAGAGATTGACGAAGCATACCGCAACCTCAACCTTGGAAGCGTCACCTGCAACTACTTGGTTGACAGCAACCTGATGGAGAGTGACCCGGTAACGGCGTAACGGCATCCACCCTGCACCTTGACAACCTCATATTGAACACTCCACGAAAATAGCTTTAGGACACACGGTGTGTCCTTGGCGTTTCAAAAAAGCCTTGTCTCACAACGGTTTTTGGCACCTCGTCTTATAAAGTAATATAAGCACGTAAAAAGCGGCTCAAATCTGCTGACAGCTTAAGGAGCGAGAGCGTAGTGTGAACGGAGCGCAAGCGGATTCGAACCGGACAAAAAATCGTGTGTCCTGAAATATTTGGAAGACCCGAATCCAAAGGAAGGATGTGATTTCTATTTTGGATTTCACTATGACTGGACGGTGATTTGGACGTGAACACCATCACCGTAGTTGACGCCCGTATGGGTAGAGGTAAGTCCTCTGCTGCTATACGGTATATGAACCGATACAAAGGAGCCAAGCGGTTCCTTTACATAACCCCCTACTTGAACGAGGTAGACCGCATCTGTGAGCAATGCGACTTTGACCAATCAGACAGCGACTACATGAGTAAGTCCGCTGAGCTGAAGACGCATATCCGACATGGCAAAAACGTAGCGGCCACCCACTCCCTCTTTTACCTGATGGACGAGGAGGCATTGGAACTTGTCCGTGCGAACCACTACTCTCTTATCATCGATGAGAGTATCCAGGTCATCGAACGGCTGAACGTTACCGACAAGGACTTCGCACTTATCATTAGCCAGCTTGCTGATGTGGGTGAGAATGGCGTTGTCCGCTGGAAGGACAAAGAGTATGACGGCAGGTTCTGTGACTACAAGGAACTGGCCGATGCCGGTTCCCTGCGCATGATAGACAGTGCGCTGCTCAACGTAATGAACCCAGATATGCTCCGCTCTTTTGACGAGGTGTTCATGCTGACCTACTTGTTCGATGGGCAGTATCAGAAGGCGTACTTGGACTTCTTCGGATTTGACTACCGAATCATCGGTGTTGAGCTGGACGAAGACGGGTACCGCTTTTCTAATGCGCCAGACTCACCCCCACCCTTGGACTACCGTAATCTGATTCACATTGTTGAAACTCCGGCCATGAACAAGGTTGGAGACGGAAAGTTTTCCCTGTCCAAGAACTGGTTCACCCGCAGAGGGTATGACCACCCGGATATCCGTGCGCTGCGCAATAATCTGAAGAAGTTTTTCCAAGGCGTCCCCGGCGGCAGCCACGACTCGCGGCTTTGGACATCCTTTAAGGACGCTCGTGACAAACTGACTGACCGGCGCACCGGAAGATTCCGTAATAACTTTTTGCAGGTCAGTGCGAGAGCGACAAATGAGTTCCGCAACCGAACAGATATCGCATACATGGCAAACCGGTTCGTTGACCCGAACTTACTTAAATTCTTTTCTGAACGGGATATTGAAATCAATTCCGACCACTTCGCGCTATCCGAGATGCTCCAGTGGGTTTGGCGAAGTGCAATACGTGACAACAAGCCAATTAACTTATACATACCAAGCAGCAGAATGAGAGAGCTGCTAATTGACTGGATGAATAGTACCAGCGAAGGAGGACAATCAGTTGAACAATGAGAGATGCATAACCTGCCTCTTTGGAGACAAGTGCCGCTCCGAAGAAGATTGTGACCGCTATACCCCGTTTGATGATGACGATGAGGCGATTGACCGATACATAGAAGAACAACGAGCAGAGTTCCGTGACGCATGGTTTCGATACACATCGGAATGGTAGTCTTTATTTTTTAGCCCTATCAACCCAATTAAATAATCTACGAGAGAGGTGAATGATACTGGCTAAGCAGTTAGTGTGCCAGAAATACATATTCAAGCTTCATAGCAGCCGGTTACGAAAAGCCAAGTGGCGATTGACGTTACCCGTAGCGGAGGCGAGAAAAAACGATGAAGTGATTTCTCTGGCAGACAGTCAGGTATTGCGGTGGCTTGACGAGTTGAATGGCATCACGGATGCCGAGAACCGCGCCCGTGAGATTAAGATGGAGATACGCCGGCTTCGCAAAGAGCCGAACAGTGTTCAGAACAGGAGAAGAATCAAGCAGCTATATGCAGACTTGGATGATGTGCAGTTCAAACCAGATTATCTTTGCGTCATCATAGACAAAGAAAAAGATTACCACCGGGCATGCCGTGGGTTCAGTATCAATGGGATTCAGTATCAACGACTTCTTGGTACCAACGGCGGCGTTAAGAACGAGACTATTGTGTTTATCAGTGACCGCCATGCAGAAGAAATTAAGAAGCGAATTGATAATGGCCGTAATATGGACAAAGAAATGGTGCCAGCAAAACTGGAGGCTTATAAGGCGTTGACTTGCAGCGCCTCTATTTCGGTATCCATGCCACACGGGATTCTTGTTGTCAGCGATTGCGAAACTGAGTTTCTTTCCGACATTATTTACCTGAATGACGAGGCAGATGGTGAACCGGTTATGGAAGAGCGTATACAGGTTCCTGTACAGCTCAACGAGTCCGATGGGTACGGCCTGATGTTACCATCGCTCGCCAAACGGTGGAGCGATGAGCTTGAGCTTGATTATTTAGTGAGCGGAGTAAATACCCGGTTCTCATGGGAAAAGGGTATGGTATTCACGTTTGACTTTCTGGACTTTGCGGAGAAGGTTGCCGGTTCCTACATGGTGAATGACGCATGGGGAAACGATGTTGATATTCGAAATGTGGAACTTATCCTTACCACGTCCATGCTAAAACTATGGGACTCCTACGGAAGTTGTGAAGACTACGTGCAAAACTGTTTGGCGAACGGATACACTTTCGGGATTGCAAAGACGTGCCCAAAGGAACTTGAACGGGAGCGGACGCTAAACTATCAATTCATTCAGAGCTATGATTTGAGTGACGATGATATTGAGGAGCTTATCCGTCCGACCATGAATGAAATTAAGGATGTGCTCTATGCAGACCCAGTCAAAACAGTTCTGTTTCTGAAAGGTGCCGGCATGAACGAGGATAATATCGGACGCCTGGACAACGATTTTGCAAAGGCTTTGATGATTGAGCCGAAGATGATTGATGACCCATATGTCCAGAACTGCATCTACCAGATGATTAAGAACCGTATCAACGAGGCCAAGGTCGGTGTTCTCAAAGTCCACGGCAATTATTCCATCGTATGTGGCGACCCATTCTCACTCTGCCAGCATATCTTTGGGCTTGAAGTTACTGGGTTGCTGAAAACAGGCGAGATATACAATGGCTACTGGTGTAAACAGACTGCAGATAAACTGGCTTGTTTCCGAGCGCCAATGACTTGCCACAATAACATACGTCTTGTGCATCCACACCGCAGCAAAGAAGCGGAGTACTGGTATCGATACATGACAACCTGTACGCTATTCAATTCATGGGACACCGCAGCACATGCGCTCAACGGCATGGATAAAGACGGTGACCTCGTTATGCTAACGGATAACAAGGTGCTGGTAGAGAACTTAAAAGTTCTCCCAGCCTTAATGTGTGTTCAGCGTAAGGCGAGCAAAAAGATTGTAAGTGAGGAAGACTTTATTCAAGCGAACATCGACAGCTTTGGCGACGATATCGGCAAGACCACGAACTGGATTACTTCTATGTTTGATGTTCAAGCACAGTACGCCAAAGGTAGCCGCGAGTATGAAGAACTCGACTATCGAATCAAATGCGGCCAGCTTTTCCAACAAAATGCCATTGACAAAGCCAAGGGGATTATTGCTAAGCCAATGCCGAGGGAGTGGCATGACCGCCACAGTGTAAACCTGATTGAAGATACGGATACCCGCAGGTTTTATCTGAAACTTGTTGCGGATAAAAAGCCGTACTTCATGCGGCTCATCTACCCCGCTCTGATGAAGCAGTACAACACATACATAAAAAACACAAATAAAAATGCGATGCGTGAATTCCAGATGACCGTCGATGAACTGCTTGCAATCCCAACATCCGAACAGACAGAGCGCCAAAAAGACTTTATCCGGTACTACCACAGCAGAATGCCGGTCAGCAACAATGACTGTGTGATGAATCGAATCTGCAGAAGATTCGAACAGGAGTTCGATGGATATCTTGGGCGTCACAACGCAGACACAGAGTTTGATTATACCATCATGAAGGGCGATGCCGAGTATAGCCGCTCACAGTACAATGCCATCATGAAGTTATATGAGAACTATAACAAGAGACTACGGAACTACGCTGTGTTTGCCAATTATGAACGTGTTGACGAATACGATACGTTTGCCCGAATGCTTGAGATGCGAAACGAATTCATTCAGGATTGCACCAAGGAATGTCCAGACCGATTTGCCCTGTGCAACATTGTGTTAGACATCTGCTATCAGCGGAGCTCCACAAAGCGATTTGCATGGGAAATGTGTGGAGAAGAGATAATCCAGAATCTACTCAAAAGGAATGACGGCGTTATCTCCTACCCTACTCTGGACGCGAATGGAGACATTGAGTATTGCGGCAACCGGTTTTCAGTCAATCAATATAGATGGGAGGAATCAGATGAGTATAGTTCTCAATGAATACGATTGGGCGGAACGCGCTATCAACAATCACGACCTTGGGAAGAAACCAATCGAGACGTTGAACCGTGTATCGAAATATTATCTTGAGAATCACTATAGCAAACGGGAAATCCGAAAGCTGCTGGATACCTTCATGATGCAGTGTGACCCACAGGTGTCACTTGTACACTGGTCTGATGTTCTTGATAAGGTTGCAAAAAATGCTGGGAAATACCCTTTGATTCGATTGGATGGTATCGACATTTCCAAACCGGAGTTGGAGAAAATTGAGACGCTTGGCGGTAAACAGATTCGCCGGTTAGCCTTCACCCTACTGTGCGTTGCGAAATATTGGGACTGTGTGTCCGAGCAAAACAACCATTGGGTCAACAGCCCTGACAAGGAAATCATGCAGATGGCAAACATCAAAACATCAATTAAGCGTCAGAGTCTGATGTTTGCTGAACTTCGCAACGCCGGGTTCATTCGTTTCTCCAAGAAGATTGATAATCTCAATGTACAGGTGCTGTTTATGACACCGGGAGAAACTGCAATACATATTCAGGATTTTCGTAACCTTGGGTATCAGTATCTAAAATACTATGGAGAGCCTTATTTCGATTGCGTCAACTGTGGAATCACGACAAAGATTCAGGAGCCATCACGTGGGCGCAAGCAGAAATATTGTCCAAGTTGCGCAGTAGAATTACATACAAAGCAGAAAGTGGACTCTGTTATGCGGCATCGAAACTCACTAAAAAGTTGATTATGTTGACAAAAATGAACACCCTTAAACCGTTGTGCCACAACGGTTTTTGGGGTGTTTGAGAAGGTATATTACTGGTACATTATTATAAAACAAAAATTTGAAATAAAGGATGAGTGAAAATTGATTGCTATTAACCTTGCAGAAAAAAATGCGATTCGTGAAAAATACCCCAACGTCCATATCGTAAGAACGATGAAGCAGGACTCTAAGCGCCATCACTACTATATGGTCGAAGCCGCTGCTCCCATGCGTATGTTGAATGCACTGCGCGGGAAGAACTCGGCACCAAGGAGAAAGGATGTGTAAGCCATTACCAATACAACAAGCTACAAAGAGATGCGTGACATCGTGATTGGTAAATTGGTTGACCGCACCATTGACGATGATTACGAAGAACTAAGTGAACGCTTGTTTGGTGAGGGCAACTGTTTTAGTGCCAGCGAGGTCAGAAAACGAATGTATGGCATGAAGGCCATCATTGAAGCAATCGAGCGTGATGGAGAGGAGTCCATTCGTGATGCAGACACATTGTCTGCTCTCGATGTAAAGAAGATTGAGTTGCAAATGGAACGACAGAAATTCTATGACCAGCGTAATGCCTTTAATCGCCTGATTCGTGAACGCTCCAGACAGGAAGAACTGAATGAGATTTTGGTGGAGGCAGTTAAGTCTGGAAATCTTCCGCAGCTCCACTATGAAAGGTTTGACATTGCCCCGTCTGACAATGACTTGCTGGTAAGTCTGAATGACATCCACTACGGAGCCAATGTGTCTAACTTCTGGAATACATACAATTCTGATGTTTGCCGTGAAATGATGTGCAGATATCTCGACAGGATTATCTCCATCGGAGAAACACATCGGAGTGAGAACTGCGTTGTGTGGGCAAATGGAGATGAAATCAGCGGAAACATTCACCAGTCAATTGCTGTGACAAATAAGGAGAATGTCATTGAGCAAATCAAGGGCGTATCTGAACTGATAGCCGAGTTTCTTGCAGAATTGAGTCGGCATTTCAGCAACGTTACGTTTGTAAGTGTAGCCGGCAATCATAGTAGAATCGAGCCGAACAAAGACCGTGCGCTCATCAGTGAGCGTCTGGACGATTTAGTTGAATGGTATCTCGGTGCACGTCTTCAAAATTTTGAGAACATCACAATCGGTGGTGGCGAGAAGATTGACCACACAATTTATTTGGTTGATGTACGTGGCCAGACCTACTGTGGTGTGCATGGTGACTTTGATGGAAGTGCTTCTAAGGTTCAGGCTTTACAAGCAATGGCAGGAAAACCAATCTATGCCGTTCTTTCTGGACATCTTCATCACAACAAAATTGATGAGGTGCAAGGTGTGAAGACAATTATGGCAGGTAGTTTCCTTGGCATGGATGATTACTGTGTACAGAAAAGAATTGTTGGAAGGGCGGAGCAAATGGTTTGTGTCTGCGATGAAAACGGTGTTAGATGTTCCTACGGTATTCCACTTCAATAATCAAAATGGGCTACTCTATTTAGGGTAGCCCTTTATACATTCCTCTTTAGCTCAGTTGGTAGAGCATACGACTGTTAATCGTATGGCCGTTGGTTCGAGTCCAACAGGAGGAGCCATCTGGGGTCGTAGTCAAGTGGTTAAGACACTGCCCTTTCAAGGCAGGAGCGATGGGTTCAATTCCCTCCGACCTCACCACTATGGGAGAGCGCCAGAGTCGGAGAGCTGGGGCGGTCTGTAAAACCGTTGCCTGACGGCTGAGTGTGTTCGACTCACACCTCTCCCACCATCATACTGCGGGGTAGAGCAGCGGTAGCTCAGCGGCCTCATAAGCCGTTGGTCAGGAGTTCGAATCTCCTCCCCGCAACCAAACATTATCATATAGAAAGCGAGGTGGCTGTATTGCCGAGAAAGACCAAGCAGAACGACATCACAAGCCCCGCGCTTTTGAGTCAGGTCAATCCAGACAATATGCGTCTGAAAGAAGATTTTATATCTTATTTACAATCCGTGCAGAGAAGTCCAAAAACAATCGCTGGGTATTCAAATGACCTCGATATCTTTTGGGTGTGGAATCTACAGCACAACGGAAACAAGTTCTTCCCCAAAGTTACTAAAAGAGATTTTGCTGCATATCAACATTGGCTCATTAACGAAAACGGAAACTCTCCCGCTCGTGTCAGAAGGTTAAAATCCGCAATTTCTTCTATGAGTAATTTTATTGAGAACATTTGCGATGATGACCCTGAGTTTGAGGGGTTTCATTCTACAGTACGAAAAATTGAGAATCCTGCTATGCACCAAGTTCGCAAGAAGACTGTATGGGAGGACGAGGCGCTTGACAACCTACTTGATTCGTTGACTGCGGCCGGACGGCATAAGAAGGCATGTGCCTTGGCGCTTGCTATGTGCAGTGGACGTAGGAAGGCTGAACTTTGCCGATTTAAGGTTGACGACTTTAAGGATGACAACCTTATCTGCGGTGGTGCTTTATATAAGACGAGTGAGCCTATCCAGACGAAGGGGTTTGGTCTTGGAAAATACATTTACTGCTACACACTGGCGAAAAAGTTTCGCCCATATTTGGATGCATGGATTTCGGAGCGCAAGGCTAAAGGCATAGACAGTGTGTGGCTATTCCCTGCTCCAGACAATAACGATGAGCAAATGAGTGAAACCACATTGAATAGCTGGGCAAATACGTTCAGCAGAATGACCGGAGAGGATTTCTATTGGCATAGCTTACGGCACTACTTTACGACCCACCTTTCTAAACTTGGACTGCCAGATAATATCATTCAGGATATTGTAGGTTGGGAGTCTGCTGATATGGTTCGTGTATACAAAGACCTGAACGCCGAAGAACAAATATCCCAATACTTTGATGAAAATGGTGATATCAAAGCTGACGTCCAGAAATCCTTATCGGATTTGTAATAGAGGGTGAGATAAAGGATGAATATTAAAAGGGCTGATTTAATCCAGCAGCTTGTGGATAAACATCGGTATACAAAGAAAGCCGCCACAAGTATTGTTGATGACTTTACAGATATTATTTTAGACAACTTAGAAAGCGGAAACGCTGTGTCCATATATGGGTTCGGATGCTTTGACATTCTTGAAAGGAAGGAGCGTAGCTGTCCAAACCCTCAAACCGGCGAAAAAGTTGTCGTCCCGTCACATTGGATTCCAAGATTTTATCCTGGAAACAAAATGCGGCGAGTAGTAAAGCTGTGGGAGGATAATGAGAAAAGGGGGCTGGTGTAAATGGCAGACGCCCCCAAGAGACGGAAACTTGAGAAAACTTCAGAGCCTGTTGTAGTCAGCAATCATAAATATTATTGCTGCAGGTGTGGAACTGCATACAGCAGACAAAAGGGATACTTCCCTGTGAGCCACAGTCCGATGTATCGTGGAAGCGGGTACCTCCCAATATGTAGCAACTGCATAGAAGAACTGTACGAACAGTATCGCTCCATGTTGGCTGACGATAAAGAAGCTATGCGTAGAATCTGCATGAAGCTTGATTTATATTGGAGCGAAGATATTTACGCAATGGTTGAACGCACTGCCGGTGTGCATTCGCGCATACGTAATTACATTGGCAAAACAAATATCATGAAGTACATTGACAAGACGTTCGATGACACTTTATATGAGGAAGCTCAGGCAGCAGAAAACGAGCGCAAATCAGATTCGTTCTCCTTTGCAGAAAGGCCAGAAGATACAGAAGATGGTTTTGATGATAGCGTAGAGGTTGACCAAGAGCTAATTGATTTTTGGGGCGCTGGATATGCACCTGATTTTTATTTAGAGCTTGAGCGTAGATATAAAAGTTGGACAGAGGGCATCTCGGTGGTTGACCCAACGGAGCGGTCTCTTTACAGGCAAATTTGTTTGCTTGAGACTATTATTAGCAGAGACGCTGCACACGGGAAAGCAATCGACAAAAATGTCAATGCACTGAACAGTCTGCTTGGTAGTATGAACTTGAAGCCGGCTCAAAAGAAGAGTGAGGCAGATGCAGAGCTGGATAATATGCCGCTCGGTGTGGGAATCCAGAAATGGGAGTATTCAAGACCACTGCCCCCTACTCCCGACAATATGAAAGATGAAAGCGGTATAATCCGCAACGTGACCACATGGTTTCTCGGCCACGCCTGTAAAATGGTTGGACTGAGAAATAGTTATTGCCAGATGTATGAAGACGCAATTAACGAATATCGAGTCAAATACCCAGAGTACGCCGAGGAGGATGACGATACCTTCCTGACAGATATCTTTGGCGATTCCGGTAAGAACGAGAGTGATGGCAATGGGTGAGCGAAAGACTCGTTATGACCAAGTGCTTGAGGGGATGGCAATATGGGGCAGTTACTATCGAGAAAACATTGATGTTTTTGTCAAAGAATATTTGAACATTACCTATCTCAAATGGTATCAGTATGCCGTGCTATGTCTAATGAATGCCAATGTTATCTTTTTGTGGATTGCATCACGAGGCATGGGTAAGACATTTATCACAGCTATCTTTTCGTGTGTGCGTTGTATCCTTTATCCCGGAAGCAAAGTCGTTTTGACATCTGGCACAAGAGGACAAGCTCTGCAAATCCTCGAAAAGATACAGACAGAATTGATACCGCGTTCTCCCAATTTGAAGAACGAGATAGATTTCAAAGAGACCAAGTTTTCCGGACAGGATGCCAAGGTCATGTTTAAGAATGGAAGTTACATTAAGGTTGTAACTGCCAGCGATACAGCGCGTGGTAATCGTGCGAACCTTTTAGTTGTTGATGAGTTCCGTCTGGTGAAGCAGGATACCATCAGCACGGTTTTGAAAAAGTTTTTGACCGAACGCCGTGAGCCGCCATATGCAGAGCTCACGAAAGAAGAGGTTAAGCTGGAACGAGCCAAAGAGCCGAATATGCAGTTTTACCTTTCTTCTGCTTATTTCAAAGACCATTGGTCATACGCGCAAATGCTGTCTAACTTCAGAGCTATGTTAAATGGTGGTCGAGGGGCTTTTGTTTGCGGTCTCCCATATGAGCTTGCTATTCAAGAGGGTCGAATGTTCCGAGAGGATATTGAAAGCGACATGTTAGAACCCGACTTTAACGAACTGAAGTTCAAGATGGAGATGGAGGCTATGTGGATTGGTGGTGAAGCTGGCGCGTTCTTTGACTTTGATTCTATCTCGAAGAACAGACGAATTCAGTATCCTATGCTACCAGACCACATGGCAGCAAAGCTTGGTAACAGCCAGAAGGTAAAGATACCACCAAAGATAAACGGAGAGAAAAGAATTCTTTCTGCGGATATTGCTCTGATGTCCAGCAAGAAACATAACAACGACGCATCTGCTATCTTCATCAATCAGATGTTACCAACCAAGGCTGGACGATACACAAGCAACATTGTGTATGGCGATTGTTTCGAGGGGATGCACACCGAAGACCAAGCACTGGTTATTCGAAAGCTGTATGATGAGTTCGCCTGTGACTATATCGTACTTGACTGTACCGGCCTCGGACTGGGTGTGTATGACGCGCTGGTAAGAGATATGGTTGACCCTGATAGCGGAGAAATATATCCCGCTCTGTCATGCTGTAATAATCAAGAGATGGCTGAGAGATGTACCACCAAAGGTGCTGATAAGGTCATATGGGCAATCAAGGGTTCACCATCTTTGAACTCTGATTGTGCAGTGCTCCTTAGAGAAGGATTCCGCAGCAGCAAGATACGGCTGCTTGTAACAGAGTATGACGCGGATACTCTGCTTAGCGATATAAGAGGATATAATTCATTAACCCCATTAGAAAAGACGCGGCTGCAAATGCCATATGTTCATACGACTCTGCTAATTGATGAGCTTGTAAAGCTGCAGCATGAAGAGTCCGGCGGACGTGTCAGGATTTATGAGAGAGCCGGCATGAGAAAGGATAGATATTCCAGCCTGAGTTATAACTATTATGTTGCGCTCCAGATTGAAAATAAGATGAACAGGAACAAGGTTGCTGATTTTGACTCCAACAACTTTTTCATGTTCAAAGCGCCGAAGATTAAATAGGAAGGTGGTGATACCTGCATGGGCAAATCAAAGCGAAGTGTTCCAGGCGATTTTGATGGTGCTATCGGAATCTCAGAAAGATTTGCTGTTCTGAACCGTCTGATTACCAGAGACCTTAATAACAACACAAACACTCCAACATTTTCTTTGTACACCAAGGATAATATTACGGAGTATCTTAGCAACCCTTATACATACGAGCGACAGCTTCGTCGTGCTGTAACTTATATCTACGGCGCAAGCTCACACTTCAGACGGCTCATCCAGTATTTCACTGGCCTTTCTGACCTATCGTTTGTTGTATCTCCATACCGTATAGACCCAAAGACCGCAAACGTAAGGTCTGTTAATCGAAACTACCGAAAAGTTTTGAACGCTATGTCGGCTATGAATGTTCGCTCTCAATTTCCAAAGATACTAACTGTGTGTCTCAGGGAAGATACATTTTACGGGACGATGTGGGTAACGAATGACAACATTACGATTCAGCAACTCCCATCGGATTATTGCGCTATCTCTACGATAGAAGGTAATGTATTGAATGTTACGTTTGACTTTTCATACTTTGACGCACACTCTCAATATTTGGAGTATTACCCTGCCGAGTTTCAAAGCAAGTACAGGACATATCAAAGCAACCGAAGACAAAGATGGCAGGAGCTTGACTCCCCTACTTCCTTCGCGGTAAAGTGCAACAATGATATTTTGGATTATTCCCTACCACCATTTGCAGGTATCTTAAGAGAGGTCTATGATTTAGAGGATTATAAACAACTAAAGCTTACCAAGACAACTCTTGAGAATTATGCAATGCTTGTAATGACACTTGGTATTGACGATGAAGGAAACTGGCAGATGGATTTGGATAAGGCCAAGGAGTTCTGGAGAAATCTTGATTCGGTGTTGCCAGAGGAAATTGGCTCTGTCCTCTCCCCTATGCCAATTAACAAAATCAGTTTCGAGAAAGCGAATACCGGTGATACAAATACAATCTCAGAGGCAGAGCAGAATTTGTTTACTGCTGCCGGCGTTTCTTCCCTTCTATTCAACAATGATAAGGCTTCGGCAAACGCTCTGTTGCTTTCCATAAAGGCAGACCAAGCCATCACGTTTGGTATTGTTAAAAGTATCGAGGATGTAGTCAATCGGTTTATTCAGGCTCAAAGCTATGGTAAGAATTTCAAAGTGACATTCCTTGACTGTAGTCCGTTCAATAGAAAAGAGATGGGCGATATGTATTTGAAGGCTTGTCAATATGGGCTCCCCTTTATCTCTATGTATGCCGCGTCCCAGGGAATGTCCCAGAGCGAAGTTGACTGTATGAGCTTCTTGGAGAACGATGTGTTGAATTTGACAGAGCGGTTCGTTCCGTTACAGAGTTCTTCAACACAGAGCGCTGCATCTTCAGACGGAAACGGCGCGACAGACGAAGGCGGCGCTCCAACAAAAGATGTTGGCGACCTGACCGATTCCGGAGAGCAAAGCAGAGAGGATGGTGACGATTGGTAATGGATAATTTTATCTACGTTTTTACCAAGAGCGACAGAGATAGGTTGCTATCTCTTGGGTTCACCATATTGAAAGCGGATGAGAGTACCGACATTTATGTATTCGTCAACAATGGGCAACAAAAATTCACAGTTGATGATATGAAGTTTGCCCTGTCGGACACACTAACATTTTAACCCGCACAATCAATGTGCGGGATTTATTATATCCAAAGGTGGTGAACTGTTCTATGGGCGAGCGTACCATGAGAATCGTGTTCTCATCCAGCATTAGCGATTTAACGGAAAAGAATTCTTCATTTGACCGTGGTATTCTCCGTGTCGCTTATACTGGCAGGAATCGAAACAACAGCTTCATCAGCAAGGAAACATTTGAACGCTGCATGCCAAGTATCTACAACTGCCCTATTGTTTGTCGCTATGACCGAGAGGAAGATGTCATCGGTTCACATGATATGGAGTTAGTATCAGACGGTGACGGCGGGCTCAGAATCGTTAATATTACGCACCCAGTTGGTGTTATCCCTGAGAGCGCCCAATATTGGTGGGAAGAAATCGAAGACGATTCTGGGGTGCATGAATATCTATGCGTAGATGCGTTGATTTGGAAGCGGCAGGAGGCTTATAAGAAAATCAAAGAAGATGGGATTACAGATGAATCTATGGAAATCTCTATTAAAGAGGGAGAAATGGTAGATGGTGTCTATGTAATTCATCGGTTTGAATTTACAGCGTTTTGCCTGTTAGGAACGGCTCAGCCATGTTATGAATCGGCATCGCTCGAAATGTTCTCGTGCGATGACTTCAAGAAACAACTTGCTGATATGATGCAGGAGTTAAAGGAATCATTTCAAACGGTACAACCCTCGCATGAGGTTGTCATACACCCACAAAATTATTCGGAAGGAGGAGAAGAGGTATTGGAACAGAAGAAAGCATTAGCCGCTGAATACGGGCTTGATATCGAGAGCCTTGATTTTTCTATAGATGACCTTTCTGTTGAAGAGCTTCGTGAAAAGTTTGAGGCCATGAAGGAACAACCCGTTGAACCAAGCGCTAATCCTGATGACCCCAGTGAGAGCTTTGCTCTGGAAGGACAATTCCGTGAAGAACTGTATGGTGCTTTAGATGTTGAGAAAATCGAAACGTGCTGGGGAGTGGATTCTCGCTATTGGCTTTGGGATTACGATAAGGACGTGTCTGAAGTTTATGCAACAGATGTGTCCGACTGGAATATCTACGGGTTCACGTATTCTATGGACGGCGACCACGTTGTGATTGACTTTGCCAGCAAGAAGCGCATGAAGATTGCAATCGTTCCGTTCGATGAAGGTAGTCAGTCTGACCCTATCAGCGGTATGTTTGCAAAGGTTGTTGAAAAGTATACGGCAAACGATACGCAGTGGGACGAAAAGTACCAGGCTGCCTCCGATACGATTTCATCCATGCAAACTGAACTTGACGCTTTGCGTCAGTTTAAGACGGATACGGAGAGTGCTGCAGCGAAGGAAGAGAGAGAAAAAGTCTTCGCACAGTTTGAAGACCTTGTAGGCGTTGAAGCTTTTGATGCGCTGCGGGAAAGCAATGCAGAATATTCTATCGAGGAACTTGAGGAGAAGTGTTACGCTATTCGCGGTCGGACGGGAGCCCCTGCCAAATTCTCTTATGAGCAAAAAACGCCAAAGCTGGCTGTCGAAAAGACCAGCACCACACCAGAGCCTTATGGCGGTGTGTTCGCAGAATATGGGATTGTTTTACGCAATCAGCATAATTAAATAATTAACAAGGAGGAGTCGATTATGGCTTATACAGTTATCCGTACCGACCTGATGAGCGGTACTAATCAGCCTGCAGACCTTGTCTCCCTGCGTTTCTACGATGGTGAAGACAAGCAGGCCGCTGTCGAAAACGGCGTTATCGTAAAGCTTGAAGGATATGAAGATGGCGAGCGCGAGGTTATGAAGGCCGTCGCTGCGTCTTCTACTGATGACCTGAATGATTGTGCTATTGTTGCCGGCGTTGAAGTTATGTACGACGAGCGCAAGCGTAATCTGGACGAGTACATCAATGAGGCCGGTCAGATTGTTCGTGGATATATCCCCCGCAGTCGCAACATGTTTTCTGTGACCAAGGAAGGCTTTGTTGGTGGAACCGCCCCATCTGCCGTTGGCCAAGAGGTTGGCATCGGTACCGATGGTAAGATTGATGCAGCGGGCACGGGCCTTGGTACTTGTGTCGCCATTGAAACGGCCGGTCGGTATACCTACTACACTATCAAGATTGGCAAGACTGAAGCTACGGCGGCAACCGCTCCTGGCGTTGGTGGCTAATTTAATTCTAAAAGAGGAGGAGAAAAGCGATGGCTGATATGAAAGACATTGTGAAGGTTGCTGTCGATGCTTATCATGGCAATGTGGAACAGTATTCTGTCGGGCAGTCTATGGAGCTTCTGCACAAGGCTCTTGTTGATGCGAACGGCGGCAGCACAACCTTAAATTATAAGAACATTCGTGATGGCAAGTGCAGTGGTCTGTTCACTCTGATTGAGGAAATTCTCTCCCGCACTGTTGTTGAAGGTCTGCAGGGTGATGAATACTTTAATGCTCTGGTTGACTTCCGCAATGTTGCAGAGGGTGACAAGAATCTGTTTTTGGTGGAGGACAGCAATCTGTTTATCGTTGCCGATGCAGCGGACGGTACTCAGGGTATTCGTCGGCAGCGCCTGAGCGGTATCAGTGAAGTGTCTATTCCGACCTCTCTGAAGGTTGTGAAGATTTACGAAGAACTGAACCGCGTTCTGTCTGGACGTGTGGACTTCAACGACTTTATCAATAAGGTCTCCGAGTCTTTCCGTCAGAAGCTGCTGAATGATATCTACACTCTGTGGAGTGGTGCGACTGCCAATGATTTCGGCGGTGTTACCTACTTCCCTGCTGCTGGCGCTTACGATGAGGACGAGCTGCTCGACCTGATTGCACATGTTGAGGCTGCAGCTAATGGTAAGCCTGCCACCATTATTGGCACCAAGAAGGCAGTCCGCAATCTGGCACCCTCTATTCAGGGAACCGACTCTGAGCGTGATATCTACAACCTGGGTTACTATGGTATGTTCTATGGTACTCCTGTTGTGGTTACTCCTCAGCGTCATAAGGTTGGCTCTACCGAGTTCACCCTGGCTGATGACATTCTGACTATTATCGCTGGCGACGACAAGCCCATTAAGTGCGTGTATGAAGGTAACCCCATTGTTCTGATGGGCGACCCGATGAGCAACGGCGATTTGACTCAGGAATATCTGTACGGCGAAAAGTATGGCATGGGTATTGTGCTGGCCGGTGGTAACGCTGGTATTGGTCGTTACGAGATTGCCTAATTTCGATTAGAAAATTTGGAGCGGGGCATAACGCCCCGCTCTATGTATGAAAGGGAGATGTTATGGAAAACGAAACTGTAAACAGGAGCAGAAGCAAACGTACTACTGCAACGGAATCTATTGAATCGAAACAGGTTCAACAGGAAGCCGAAAAGAAACCTCTTGTTCCAAAGGATATCGACCCAAGCCAATATGTAACTGTCCGAAATGGATTCCAAGGACGTTTGGTCTACAAGAGTAAGCGGACTGGCGAACGATTTGTTTGGGATTCATTTGGAGCCGAGCAAGATATGGAGTTAAGTGAATTGCGAAACGCAAGGAACTCTAACAAGAAGTATTTCATCAACAACTGGTTCATGTTCGATGAGCCGTGGATTGTGGATTATCTTGGCATGGGGAAATACTACCGCTTCGCTATCTCAATCCAAGACTTCGATAAGCTCTTTACGAAACCGGCATCTGAAATCGAAAAGACAATTGCAAATCTATCTGACGGACAGAAACAGTCTGTAGCATACCGTGCTAAGCAACTCATTTCAGAAGGCGGTATTGATTCCAACAGACTGATTGCCACTTTGGAAAAATGCCTTGGCATTGAGCTGATTGAACGATAAGGAGCGTGATACGAATGAGCGTTCCTTATGATAAATTCACTGAGGCATTTTTATCCAAGGTCACAGAGTTTGAGTTTGTAAACATGCGCGACTTTGAAAGGAATGGCTTAATAGACGGATATATGAAGCGTGCCATTTCAGCGTTTAAGAGCGTATGTCAATACGATTTGTCGAGTACCGCAGATGACGTTATTCGGGAGTTCAACGTTGATATTCCAGCAGAGGATATTGACGAAATCGTTGAGATTGTATCCGAAGGCATGTTGGTGCAGTGGATGAAACCATATACCTATAAACAGGAGAATCTCGAACTTGTGCTTAACACAAGAGATTTTACCACCTATTCCCCAGCAGAGCTTTTGAATCGGATTAGTGCCGCATATGCAAAAGCTCAAAAAGATTTTGTGAGCATGGTTAGGGAGTACTCATATAATCACGGGGATTTGACGGATTTACACCTATGATGATTCAGACCACGGTCGGCGTGCCAATGGACGCCACGGTACTCAACAATTATCTTCGCACCCTCGTCAATTTATTTTTCAAAATACTCCCTATCTGGGAAAGCGGAGAGAGTTCGTTGGATACATATATGCGAAGTTTGCAAGCGGAACTTCTTGGGTGTAAGGAGTTGGTAGAAGCGATTCATGAAGACCCCATGTTTTTATCGCTTATCTCTATCCTGCAATATCTGATTGATACTCCTTCTTGCCCAACTCCGGTTGTAAAACGAGAAGTATTTAAGGCCATTTCCATCTGCAATAAACTGAAAGCGAAATACGCTGTTTTGAACAAGGAGGATTTATCGTGAGCGTTTGGGATTCATACCGTTCGCGCATAAATGCGCATGGCGGGAACAAACGCGGCGCGGCACTCCAAAAGGAATTCAGATTTCTGATGGAGAAGATTCCTGGGAGCTTGTCATACCACAATGCTGTGATTGACGGTGAACAGCGAGAGCTCGCGATTATTGACTCTGACAACCTGGACACCAAGACGCTTTGTTCTATGCCGGGTGAAGACCTCCCACATGGCGGTCTTGTTGAGTGGATGGACAATCGTTGGCTCATCATTGAACGGGATGCAAACAATGAAGTTTATACCAAAGCCAAGATGCGGCAGTGTAACTACCTCCTTCGCTGGATTGCGGATGATGGTTCTATTGTTGAAAGATGGTGTATTGTAGAGGATGGTACAAAATATCTGACCGGAGAATACTCGGACAACGATTTTATTATCACACGAGGCGATTCCCGGATTGCGCTGATAATTGCAAAAGACAGATATACTATCCGTCTCAATCGAGACGACCGCTTCCTGATTGATGATTATGCCTCGCCAAACGTTCTCGCATATCGTCTTACAAAACCATTCAAGCTGGGCGGGAGCTATGATAACCGTGGTATCCTCAGCTTTGTTTTGCAGGAATGCAATACAGAGGATACGGATAATTTCGAGCTCCATATTGCCAATTACTATGACCATTTCCCGCGCAAGGAAAGTGATTGCACCCCAGAACCTCCTATGGAGGATGATGAACCGGGTGGGAAGAAGGTGTGGATTTAATGCAGCTTGAAGAGTTTTTTGATTATAAAAATCAGTTAGTGCAGGATTTACTTACCAACGAAACAATCGTCCGCCTTTTAAGCGATGATTGTGTTCGAATCAACAACCCAGAAACCCTTGTTTACAATCAGGTGTTCCCATATGAATATATCCCCGACACCGTGGAACGCGGTCAGACTTTTATATGTTGTGACGTGGATGTGCAGAGGTCAGTAAACAAGACATTTTTACTTCCCGTGCTATATGTCTGGGTGTTTACGCACAAGAGTAAGCTCAGGCTTCCGGAAGGTGGTGTCCGGACAGATAAGCTTGCATCTGAAATTGCTAAGGCGATTAACGGCAGTAGGTATTACGGACTCGGAGAACTCGACCTATATTCTGCAAAGCGATTTGCACCCATTACAGACTATCAAGGAAAGGTTCTGACTTTCCAGGCTACCGATTTTAATAGGTTCACTCCGAGTGGTAAGCCTGTGCCATCGAATCGAAAGCAGGGTTAAATGGGAACTCTGAATCTTTTGTATAAGAAGGAACATCCGATTAACGAGTTCATCTCGGTTCGGATTCCAAGTGTTGGCGAGATTTTGGAATGTGAGGATGAGTATTATGGCTTGGTATCAATGATAACTGCAATGCCGATTGATATGATGGTTCAATTGGATGACATAGGTGTTGACTTTACCACAATCAATGAGTGGGAATTATTCTTGCTGTTGTTTGGCTCCATAAAAGAGAGGGATACCTCCTTGATATTTGGAGATTTATCATTGTCACAATTTCAACCGGCAATCAATGCGCAAAACAATACAGTGATGCTCATCGATAAAAGTACCGGTGCTAAAATTGACCGTGCGATTCATGGTCAAATTGCCAACATTTTGCGAAAAATACACCACCTTGAACGGAATAATCGCAAGCCTGCAAACGGTGATGCGAAGGAATATATGATACGCAGAGCGCGTGAAAAAATGCGTAGGCAAAGTAAGCGGGTCACCGATTCGCAACTTGAAGGGTTGATAGTCGCTCTTGTCAACACGGAGCAGTTTCACTATGGGTTTGAGGGGACACGAGAACTTTCTATCTATCAGTTTAACGAGAGTGTTCGACAAGTAATTAAAAAGATTGACTACGACAATCGGATGCACGGCGTTTATGCCGGAACCGTAAGCGCAAAAGATTTGAGCCAAGACGATTTGAATTGGCTAACACACAAATAGGAGGAGGATTGTCTATGAATATCAATGACATCACCATCACCAGTCTTGAAACCATCAATGCATTTGATATCGTGACTGGTGCTTATAAGTTCACTCTGGACGAGCTCCAGAATGCGACAATCGCTCAGACTCAGGAGCGAGTTGACATCACCGGTAAGCAGGGTCGTAAGCTGAACTCCTTGAAGCGGAATAAGGCCGTTACGGTTAGCGGTACGAACGGCCTGGTCTCTGGCGGCCTTCTGGAGCTGCAGGTTGGCGGTGAGTTTGAGAATAAGGTTACCACTGTTATGTGGACTGACTATCTGACCGTTGCGTCTAATGCTGCTACTACCAGCTATAAGGCTGTTGGCACTGCCGGCAATGAGATTGAGTCTGTGTACATCAAAAACGAAGACGGCACTCTTGGCCAGCCGCTGACCCAGGATGCCGCAGTTGCTGAAGGCAAGTTTACTTATACTCCCGATACGAAGGCTCTTGCCTTTAATGATGGCGAAATTGCAGACGGTACCGAAATCGTCGTGTTCTATATGCGTCAGATTCAGGCCGACGTTCTGGAGAACATGAGCGATAAGTACTCTGGCAAGTGCGCTCTTTATATTGACGCTTTTGCTGAGGACAAGTGCGCAAACGTATACCGTATTCAGTTCTACATTCCGAAGGCCGACTTCAATGGTGAGTTCAGCTTTGAAATGGGTGAGAACCAGACTGTTCACGCATTTGAGGCCGAATCTCTGGCAGGTGCTTGCGGCACCGACGGCGCCCTGTGGACTTACACCATTTTTGGCGCTAACGCTGAAGACGCTACATAAGAAAGCGAGGCGGTAATATGGCATCTGCGATTAAAAAGTGTCGAGTATGTGGCAAGGAATACGAAGCTTGCCGCAGTGCCAATCGAAGCGCAGGTGTCTTTCGCTGGCAGGAGGTAGCCTGTTCTCCAGAGTGCGGTGCAGTTTATCTTCAGAAAGTTGAGGAATCTCGTGGTCACACCGCTCCAAAACGTGAGCGGCGCAGGAAGGCCATTGAGTATATTCCGGTAGAGACTGTTGCTGTGGTCAAGACAGATGAACAGGCTGTTGATTCAAACGCACCCGGCAAAGACCCTGTGGAAGACGAATAAAATTGTGGGAAGGCGGATTATTTCCGTCTTCCCTTTTCTATTTTGGGGAGGAGTGAGATGGGGCGAACAAAATTCAATGTAGACAAGGAGACCGATACAAGGACATGTGACGGTATAGTTTTTGATAGCCGGCTCGAAATGCGGTACTACTCCGATGTAGTTCTCCCTGGTGTTGAAAACGGAGAAATTAAGAGATTCGAACTGCAAAAGAAATATGAACTACAGCCCTCGTTTATATATCGTGGTAAATCAATATTACCGATTACCTACGTAGCAGATTTTTATATCGAATATTCCGATGGGCATATCGAAGTGATTGACACAAAGGGTATGCCTGACAATGTCGCAAAATTAAAGCGGAAATTGTTTTGGTTCCGCTATCCAGATATTCAGTACAGATGGCTTTCCTATTCAAAGAAATGGGGCGGCTGGCTGGACTACGATACTATACAGAAAATGCGCCGAGCAGAAAAGCGCAGCAGGAATAAAAAGGAGGAAATGTGTGATGGCAAAGAGTGAAAAACGGATTTCCATCAGCGTTATGGATAAGATTATTAAGGAGCATTTTGAAAATACCACCACAGAACAGTGGTACGGTATTGAAGTTCAAATTAAGAAAACTCTTTCATTCACTGAAATGATGGAGTTCGTAAATGATGTTGTGCTGAGTTGCTTTCAAGAAGATGGCGGGTTCGTTCCAGAAGTTATGGACTTTGCTATCAGGAGCAACATCCTTTCTAAATATGCAAACTTTTCTCTGCCGGATAAATTAGAACATCGGTATGAGATTATTTATAAGACGGACATTATCGATTTGGTGTGCAGCCGTATTAACGGTGCACAACTTAATGAGATTGTTGCGTCCATCAATCGAAAAGTCGAATTCCTCTGCAATAGCAACGCTCTAATGATTAAGCGTCAGGTCAATGACCTTATCTCTGCGTTCAACGACCTGCAAGCTCGCACTGAGGGTATGTTCAATGGAATCTCTTCGGATGATATTGCTAAGCTTGCTAATGTTCTGAGCAGCGGAGAGCTGGATGAAGGGAAAATTGTAGAAGCATATTTGGACAAAACACGTCCAGCCGAGAACTTTGAATCGAGTGATGAATAATGGCGAGTATCAATATTGCTTCTATTATGAATAAGGTTGGCGCCTATAGCAGAAGTGTAAATGGGAAACTTCGCATGCGTGAGTGCATTCAACGGTATTCTGATGAGGGCAAAGGAAAAACAGAGGCTGGCGATAAAATCATTACTGAGAAAGACATGCATATGGCAGCGGCCAAAATGATACAGGTTCTGCGGAGCACAGCTCAGAGTTATGCGCTGCCGGCATCGGTTATGAGCCACTTCGATTCTTTGGACACATCATCTATTATCGAGATGCCGGATGGCTCGTCCATTATCTACATCTATTTTGGAGGAGATTTACATCGTGATTCTCTTGCTCCAAAGGATTACTCCGGCATCGATAATGTGGTAGCTTTAATAAATAATGGCTACGGAGAACACCCCAGCATGGCGAAGGTGTGGGGCGAATGGCATGGTGCGAGAATTCATGGTCTCACACAACGAACCGGTCTTCATTTCATCCAACAGGCCGTTCAAGATTTTAACGGCAATTATGGTTCTGACTACAATGTGACCGCTATTGCGGGAGATGAGTATAACTAAATATCAACAATTGAGGCTTGGCTTTTGCCAAGCCTTTTCTTTGTAAAGGACGGTGAGAAAAGATGGCGAACGCAGATATTTCCTTGCTTTTTGGCGTGCTCGGCGAGGGTTCATTAAGCGGTGAAAGCGGCAGTTTAATTCAAAGCCAGCTTAGCCAGATTATGGCGTCCCTCAATAAAAATCCGCTGAAAGTGAAAGTTGCCCTTGATACTGAGGCCGGTGGCCAGAAATCATGGAACAGCCAACTGCAAAGCAAATTAAATGCTATCAGCGCCAGTGGGAAATTCTCTGTCCAGGTGTCCAATATCAAGATTGGCGCAGGTGCCATTGCTGATTTTAAGAAGCAGCTTAACGCCGTCATCAATACAATGAACCTGGACAAAGGTACCAGTATTACTCTTACTGCGGATGGTATCGGTGAGATTAAGTCGCAAATGGAGCAAGCTGGTGCTGCTGCTACGAGCGCCGCTCGTAAGACTGCTGAGTTCAAAGTACAGTTAGAGTCCCTTACTTCAAAGAAGACTGCGGTTCAGCGTGCGGTTAACACCTTAAATAATACAGCAGCAAATGATGAGGAACGCGCCTCTATCGCAGAGATTACCCAGCAATATGAAGCATGGGCTACAAAAATTGAAGAGGTGCGTGCGTCTAAGACTTCTATCTCTGATGGCTATCGTAGTGAGTTACTTGCAGAAGGGTCGGCAATCCAAGATAATATTACCAAACTTCAGCAAGCCCGTCAGGCCGCAGAAGAAAAAGCACGCGCCGAAGCAGCATCTGCAAATCAGAGCAAGATACTCACAGCCAATACAAATGAGTACAATGCGGCTCTTACAAAGGTAAACAACGCTCTTATCCAGGCCCGCAACAACCAGCGCAACTGGACTGCTGCACAAACCGGTAAAACGTCAGGCGATTTCTCAAATATTGAAAATCAGATTCGGAATCTCGAACAACTTAAATCTGAGCTTGAATCTGGTGGTCTTTCCGCTGATGATTTTCAACGTCGGTATAGCAATGCGACTGCATCTATAAAAGATTCCTCTGAGCATATTCGCGCCGCAGGAGAAAACACTAAAACATTATCAGACCGTGTCGGCGGTCTGGCTGGTAAATTCACATCCTGGCTGACTATTTCTCAAGTCATCATGCGTGCTTACCAAGCGTTACAGCAGATGGTCACTGCTGTTATCGATGTTGATACCGCAATGACTGAATTACGAAAGGTTACTGATGAGACAGAGGCGACCTATTCGCAGTTTCTTAATACTGCAACAACCCGTGCGAAGGAGCTGGGCGCGACAGTTTCTGACACCGTAACTGCAACAGCGGACTTTGCCCGTCTCGGTTATAACATCGACGAGGCATCCCAATTAGCAGACGCCGCTATCGTATATAAAAATGTTGGCGATGGTATCGAAGATATCTCAGAAGCATCCGAAAGTATTATTTCTACCATGCAAGCATTTGGCATTGCGGCAGAAGACTCAATGCTGGTTGTGGACAAGTTTAACGAAGTTGGCAATAATTTTGCTATTTCTTCACAGGGTATTGGCGAAGCATTGCTTCGCTCTGCGTCTGCGCTCGCTGCTGGTAATAACACGCTGGATGAAAGCATTGCTCTGATTACCACTGCTAATACTATTGTGCAGAACCCAGAGGCTGTCGGCACGACAATGAAGACTATTTCCATGTATCTTCGCGCTGCAAAAACCGAGGCTGAAGAAGCTGGAGTAAGTACTGACGGAATGGCTAATAGCGTTTCCGAGCTGCGGGAAGAGATTCTTGCACTGACTGGAAATAAAGTTGACATCCAGATTGACGAAAACACATTCAAGAGCACATATCAGATTATTAAAGAAATTTCAGAGGTATGGGATGAGCTCACAGATATAACTCAGGCTAATATTCTGGAAATGCTTGGCGGTAAGCGTAACTCTAACGTTGTTGCCGCCATGATTGAGAACTTCGATATTGCAGAATCAGTTGTTGAAGATTCTGCAAATGCTGCAGGTTCGGCTCTTGCTGAGAATGAAAAATATCTGGATAGTATCAATGGTAAGATTGCAGAGTTTAAGGCAACTTTCCAAGAGTTTTCTGTTAACCTGATTGATTCTGATTTTGTTAAAGGGATAGTTGAGTTCGGCACTGGTTTGCTGAATGTGCTAAATGTTCTCGCAAAAGTTATAGACATGGTTGGTGGCTTGAACACTGTGTTGGGTGTCACACTTGGAATAGTAATTGCCATGAATACCAAGTCAATCGCAACATTTTTGACCAATTTAATTAAACCTATTCGGTCTGTTATACAGGGATTTTCTGCTATTAGACAGGCTGGAGTAGGCGTTGGTCAGGCAATTGCAAATGCATTTGCGCAAGCAACTGCAGGGGCTACTGCATTTCAGACTGCACTTGGCGTAATTGGTATTGCTATAGCCGCCCTATCTATCGGCGTAACAATTTTTCAAAGCATTCACAAATCGACGGAAGAGCTGGTGGAGAGTTCTAATGAATTAAAAGCAGCTTTCCAAGAGGTTCGCTCACAGACCCAATCCAATATTCAGACTTTAGAGGGCTTGTCTACTGAATTTGACAGGCTGTCAGCGGGTGTTGATAACTACGGTCGAAATGTATCTCTGTCGGCAGATGATTATGAGAGATATAAGGAAATTGTAGAACAGGTTGTCAGTATATCTCCAAGCCTTATTGAAGGATACGATGCCGAGAACAATGCTTTGGTCAATAAAAATAATCTTCTTGAAAGAGCTATAGAACTTCAAGAGCGGGAGTACCAAACTGAGCTGCGCAGCATGGCAACCACTGATAAGCTTTCTGAAGCATTAGCCGGTTCCGTTGCTACATATTCCGACCTGCTGAATGGAGACGCACTTAAAACCGATAGCGACCTAAACAACTCCATGTGGAATCTGTTCAATATCAATGACAGGGATATTCCAAGCGATATGGAGAGCGGGGAGTTTTTGGCGCGTCAGATTATGGAAGCCCTCGGCGTAGAAAATATCGATGGAGAGCTCCAGAAATACTTTAACGAGTATGGATACTGGCAATCGAGTTGGTTCTGGAATGATTATGTCGATAGGGTTGCTGAGGATATTCAGAGCGGACACAGCAAAATTATCGACAGTATAAGCTGGGACGATGCTGAATTCGATTCAAAGGATGCTTTCGATTCTGCAATTGAAGAAACCAAAAATGCGGCTGTCGCTTATTCGGATGTGCAGACTGAACTTGCTCAAGCAAACGCCGATGTATCTGACCAGTTAATGCTTGTTGCAGAAAGCAATGACAAATACGCAGAGCTTAGCGATAGTGCGCGCCAGGTTATCTCTGGGTTTGTCGATTCGTTTGATATCGAAGATATTACAAAAGATGGGTTCTTTGGCGGTAAAGTTATAGACGAAGATGCCATCAATGCTGCAAAAGCACAAATCAACGATTTTATCGAGAAAATAACACCAGAGATTCAAAGTCTACTGAATGTTGGTTCAATGCTCAAACTTGGTGTTGATGAGAGCGGTGAATCACTTTCTGTCGAGGCATACCAAGAACAGGTTAAAAATTTTATTGATAATGTAAATAATATTGAGGACGAGGATTTGCGAGTCTTCATTAGAACTGCATTTGAGATAGACGAGGATTCTGATGGCTTCGATGATGAAGTGTCTAATGCGATTGAACATGCCAAGAATTTACTGCAAGACCAATATGACGATGCCGTAAATGACATGACTGTCGAAGAAGTCTTGCAGATATATTATAACATTTCGGCAGAGCCTAATAGCCTTACCTTGGAAGACCTCCAAACAGAGCTGCTTAAAACGGCTACATCTTATGAGACATTAAGCCAAACAGTAAGCGGGATTATTTCCAACATTGAAAACGCTCGAAAGGTTGTCGCATCTCAGGTCAATGGCCAGTCTATATCTATTGACGATTTCAATGCCGAAGGCATGAAAGAATACCGCTCCGCGCTTGAATATGTCAATGGGTCTATGCAGCTAAATGCTGATAAAGTGCGCGAAATTTCTGAGGCTAAAGCTGAAGAGCAGATTGCAATCAATGAAACCAACAAGGCGTTGGCGCAAAGTCAGTATGTTGAGAATGCCCGTCAGATTGAAGAGTATCGACAAAAATTAGAAGATAATACTTTCGCAGAGGGCGAGAATGAGGAAAGTGTAAAAGCTTCTATTGATGCCCTGTTGGAAGAAAACAGTGCCCTTGCAGATACATGCAAACAGTATGACCTGTTGACCACTTCTCTCAAAGAGGCTGTCGGTGCTTACCAGAACTGGCTGAACGCTCAGAGTGCATCTGACTATGGCGACATGGCTGATGATGCTGTCAGCGCTATCCAGAATATCAGAGATACCTACGACAGCGAGTCAGAGATTTTTGGTAACTTCGGTTCCAAGAAGTTTGATGCTGCTATTGAATTTATTATCCCTGAAAGCGTTGACAGGGATGACCTGAGTGCAATTGAGTCCTATATGGCAGACTTCCAAAGCTATTTAACCTTTGATGAAGATGGCCTCGTGGAAGGTCTGAACATCGATGAGTTCTTAAACAAGTCTGTTGAAGCCGGCCTTATGAACTACAGCGATGAAAATGGATGGACAATCGCCGGACAGACAGCAATGGAAGATTTTGCTGAGGGGCTCGGCCTTTCTATGGGCGTGGTTCAGGCATTCTTTGATGAACTACAACTTAAAGGCGCTGAGTTCGACTGGAGCGACGAAGCGGTCAAAACATTTGGCGACCTTGCAGTTGAGGCTGGGGAGGCAAAGGAAGCACTGCATGAATTGTATGCGGACGACGAAGAGCTCGACATAAAAATTGATGTATCCGATATCGAAACAACGGAAGGGCAATTGTCTGCGCTGGATGAAACCATTGCAGAGATGAATGGTATAAAGTCAAAAGTAAGTGTTGATTCATCAGAAGCCGAATACGCAAATTCAGTTATCCGATATTGTGTTGAGCAAAAACATCTTCTCACACAGCCTGATGTTATGCGCGTTGATACATCGCAGGTTGAAGGAGACCTTGGCGATGCACTGCTGCTGTTACAACAGTTCCAACAAGCGCAAAACAATCTTGAAACCTTGGTTGCCGTTGGAGCAGACACTTCTGAAGCCGAGGCAACTGTTAATTCTCTGGCCGAAAAGATTCAAAACCAAGAGGCAACCTACATCAACTGTGGGCTTGATATTGATACAACTTCAATAGATACAATTCAGCAGTCTATTTCAGGATTAACCGCCGAAGCCATTGTAACCCTTGGCGTAGATGCAACTGCGATTGACGGATATAACCCAGAGTCAAAAACTTGTAGCGTTATATACGACCCAGATACAGATTTACTGCCCAAGTCATTTGGGCCTTATGAAGCCACTGTTGAATATATTGCAGACCTTTCAGACCTTCCAACTCATCTCAAAACGCTTACACGATATGTGAACCATGTAGCTATTGGTGACGTTGAGTTAAATGGAACGGCTCATGCAAGTGGCACAGCTAAAGCAAGCGGAGATTGGGGTACAGCCAGAGGCGGCAGTACCCTCGTTGGAGAGCTTGGACGTGAAATTGTTGTAGACCCACGCACCGGTAGATGGTATACGGTCGGCGACAATGGTGCTGAGTTTGTCAACATTCCTGCTGGTGCTATCGTATTTAACCACAAGCAGACCGAGTCACTTTTAGAATATGGCTATGTGTCTGGTAGAGCGTCTGCCCTCATTAGCGGTACCGCGATGGTTACTGGTGGATATAAACCGTATAAGCCATCAACTGGTGGTGGAAACAGCGGCACCACTACAACGCAGACAAATAGCAATAACAGTTCGGCCACTCTTACGGTTGAGGCCGAACTCGACCCAACCAACCTTGAAGACCAGCTTGAAGAAACTCTTGATAAGATGTCAGAAGAAATTGACGAAATCATTGGTAACTTCGAGCATGATATTTTCCTACTGGAAAAGAACGGTGGAAGCGCTGAGGAGATTGTAGAAATCTACCGAAAGATGCAGGATGCCGTTCATGCACAGGCTGAAAAATATCGAGACCTTGGTCTGGATGAAAATTCAGATTATATCCAAGACCTGCAAAAACAGTGGTGGGATTATCAGGACAGTATTCAGGAAGTTATCGTTGGAAGTTATGAGGCGGTTGTTTCCGAATGGGAGAATGCTATCGAGCTAACCGAAAACCGTTTGGAAAATGCGATAAATAATCGCAACATGGATGAAGTGGAGCAGTTCGCCAGCGACATCGTTGCATACTACAAAAATCTTCAAGCCAAAGTTCATGAGGAAGCCGAATATTATCGTTCCCTTGGATATTCTGACACAAGCGATGAAATCAGTGAGCTGAGCAATCTTTGGTGGGAATACGGCAACAGTGTTATTGAGGTCATGAATCGTGTTGTCGAAACATCAAGCGATGCTGTAGACCAGATTCAGGATGTATACGATATTTTGCACAATGCCGCAAACGAGTATGCCGATGGTGGTTATATTACTGTGGATACGTTACAGGACATCATCAATATGGGTGCTCAGTATATGCAGTTATTAACAGATGAGAATGGTCAGCTTGTTATCAATGAGGAGCGCATCAACGCTGTAATTGCTGCACGAGCCGAACAGCTTGCACTCGAAAGTGCTATGAATTATGTCGAAAGGTTGCGCCTTGCCTTACAAGCTGGGTCTCTTGAGGAGTTAAACAATTTGCTCTTTGCCACCACTGAAACAACAAATGCAACGTGGGGGCTTGTATATGCCAATCTGGCACTTCTCAATTTGGACGACAGTCAATACCAGGCTGCGCTTCACAATATCAATGCACTACGCTCATTGGCGCAAAACGCAATCAGCGGAATCGGGCAAGTTTCCAACTCAACTTCTGAAGCCCTTGAAGAAATGAAGACTGGTTTGGATGACATCTTAAAATATGTCATGGAAATGCTCAAGCAGCGGATTAACGACCAGATTCAGGCACTTGAGGACATGAAGAGTGCGTATCGAGATATTATCGATTTACGCAAAGAAGCTTTAGATGCAGCAAAAGAAGAGTCCGATTATCAGGACGAGGTTGCAGATAAGGTCAAGGAAATCGCTGAATTGCAGGAACGCATCAACGCACTATCACTGGATGACAGTAGAGATGCACAGGCACAGAAGGCTCAACTTGAAGAGGAAATGTATGAGCTGCAGAATGAACTCGCAGACAAGCAGTCTGACTATGCAATGGACGCCCAAAAGGAAGCTCTCGATGATATGGCCGAGTCGTATGAAGCTGAAAAGGACAAAGAAATTGCTATTCTTGAAGATAGTATTTCTTCCTATCAGAAGCTTTATGATATGGCTATAGCCTACATTGAAAACCATTGGGACACCCTGTATAACGAGCTCATTGCCTGGAACACTCAGTACGGCACAGAGCTAAATAGTACCATTACCGAAGCGTGGAATAACGCTCTTGCTGCTGCTCAGAAGTATGGTAGCTATGTGTCTGCATTAAATAACATCGGTGCTGATATTGACAGCGCGGGAGGAAATATCCATAACGATAATCTACCGGGGATGAATTATGATAGTAGCTCGACCAATGAAGAGATGGTTACTGCTATTGTCTATCAGATGAAACAACTCGGTAAGATGTGGGATGCTGAAAAGAATACTCCAGAGCGAAATAATCAGCTACACCAACAGGCAGTACAGCTTGCCGCAAGACTTGACCAGTACGGTGTTCACGCAGAATACGAGTCACCTACAGGTATCTGGTGGGTGACAAAGGATGAGCTTCATCCAGAAAATGTCGGTAAGCAGTTACACTCCGTTTATCATGAAGGTGGCATTGCGGGTGACAATCCAACCCTAAAACAGAACGAAGTGCTTGCGGTGCTTGAAAAGGGCGAGGCTGTTCTGGACGAACAGAAAGAAAAAGGTCTGTTCAGACTGATTGATTTTGCTACCAGCTTATCCGATGCATTTAGTGCTCTGATTGACTCAACAGGGTATGACCGAGTGTTTGGAGGAGCGCAGGATAGTATATCTGAGGTTGGAGCCCTTGCGCCTATCAGCAACAGCAGCAATAGTGTTCAGTTTGGTGACGTGTATATCTATGGTGCAAATGATGAAACAGTCAAGAAGCATCAGGAGATTAACCGCAAGTTTACCAACGAGGTATTGAAGAACTTAAACATTAAATCACGGTAATCAAGGAGGAGGGGCGTGTGCCCCTCCCCTACCGTTTCAAAAGGAGGTGAGCGCAAATATATGTTTAACAGTTATGAATTCTCATTTGCTGGGGAGTCGTCATTGATGTACGGTCTGATGATTTATGATATTGATGGGAACGGGCAGGAAAATGTTTCGTTTGGCAATACGGCAGATATCATCGAAACAAGAACTTTGAATCGGATTCAGCCAATTCATTTTGGTGTGAATTATCATGACTCTCCGTTACAGTTCAAACTTGTGTTCGGTGCGGAAGATTACCTTGACCGGTACGAACTTGAAAACATTAGTTTCTGGTTGACAGGGCACCAGCAATATCAGTGGCTCTCGATTGACCAGCCAGATATGGAGCGGGTTCAATTTAAGTGCCTTATTACAGAGCTCACTCCCCTATCCATTGGATGGCTGCCGATTGCATTTGAGGCAACAGTTGTGTGTGACTGCCCTTATGCATATGGGTATCAATTTGACAAGCAATACAGGATTGCTGGAACAACGAACATATTGTTCCGTAACGAAAGCTCCGTGCGAGAGTTGCTGAAGCCAGTATTGACCTTTGTACCTTCTTCCGGAACAACGGAACTTCGCATTGTAAACCACAACGATGGGGAAAGAGAATTCTTACTAAAAGATTTGCCCTCATCTGTGAACGTCATTATAGACAACAACAACGGTATCATCCAAGAGACAAACTATGGATATAACTTATATGACAATTTCAACTTGAACTTTTTCAGACTTGTCCACGGCGATAACAATATCGAAGTGACCGGCGATGGGACGCTCACTATTTCTGGAAGGTTCCTATACAATATCGCAGGATAAGGGGGTGCAGGTGTGTATCTTGATTATTCCAAATTGGAGTTTGACGCTGACGGAAATCCTGAAACGCCACTACTCATTTTGAAGACAATGGGAGAGGGCACAATCGGGATTATCCCAGGAGTGTTCAACCTGCACCTCAACATTAAGTTCTCTGAGCCGAGTGAAATTTCTTTTGATGTGCCGGCCGTAATAGATGGTGAGCCTAATTGGATTTATGACAGGCTGACGGGACACAAAATTGTCTATACGCAGCACTATGGCGTGTATGTCATTATGAATCCATCGACAGAGTCTGATGGTATCTATGATGTTAAACATATCGAAGGCTATTCCATTGAACAAGAACTTGATTCCAAGACCTTCTTTTTAGAGGAAGGTACGTTCAAGTTTTATGACCAAACCAATCCTGCTAATGCAGATACAATCATGGGCCGCATTCTTGAGGTAGCTCGTGGCTGGAGTGTAGGGTATGTCTCCCCCACTCTTGCTCAGAGATATCGGACATTCGACCAATACGATGATTATCTGTTGGACTTTGTTTATAATACGGTTCCGGAGAAATTTCGCGGCGTGTTTGTATTCGACCCGTATGCGCGAACAATCAACGCATATGATGTGGATGAACAATTGGACACGCTGCCGATATATCTGGATTTCGACAATCTGATTGAGTCTGTTGAAATAGAAGAACTTAGTGATGAACTTGTGACAGCATTGCGACCATATGGCGCAGACGAGCTGGATATCAGAGATGTAAATCCTATTGGGACAAACTGGGTATATGACCTGAGTTATTTTATTTCCAACGGCGATATTCCAGCGGAGCTTGCGGAAAAATGGGAAGTATGGCAAAGAACCGTACTGAATTATCAAGAGCAGTATCGTGGGCTTGTGGCGTTGCGTGCATCAACAACCGCACAGTTGCTTGCAGAACGGGTTGCTCTTGTTGACTTGCAAGGGGAACTTGAAACGCTTATATCTCAGCAAAGCGTTACAATTCAAGCCCTTGCAATGGAAACGACTTCTGCTGGTAAACAGACACAGCAAGCTTTGCTCAATGAAATCAACGCAAATATATCCGCAAAGAAGGCTGAAATTGCTGCAAAAGAGAGTTTGATAGAGTCCATCGAGTCTAACCTCGATACATCAAACCCAGGCTCTTATGCTGCTCAGATTCAGGAAATCGCAAATACGCTGTCCATTACGAAATACTTCACCGATGAAGAGTACACAGAGTTGAATCGGTATCTAATTGAGCAAGATATTACCGAAGACACCTTTGTTGCTACCAGTGTAGATACAACGCTATCAGGAACCTCTTATACCCTTTCAAACGAAAGCTTTCTAATTCAAGGGGCGGCTATTGTTCGAATTGATTTGAGCGAAAAGTTCCAAAAACGAATGTACACCATTACAGGTGGTACGTTTGCTCTAACTGGCAGTCATGCAGTCAATGGGGATATCATCAGAGGAACGCTTGAAGAAAATAACAGTGGAGAATATGTGCTGAGTATATATGGAGGTTCTATCACTTCCGGCAGCGCAACAGCAACCAGTGGCATGATAACTGTTTCTGGCATTATGTCTGGACTATCAAGTGATATCCATGCGGTTGTCGTTGATGGAGTTACGACTTATGAGGGGACGAAGCTGCAGTTCACCAGCCAGTCAGGTTCTCTATTTCTCACGGCAAACGTCAGCGACTACCAAAAATACTCCGTGCAGATGGAGCTGTATGACTATGCTGTTGAGGTGTTGAGTGACCTTGCTACGCCGACTTACGAGTTCAGTGTTAATTCTGGCAACTTCATTTTTGCCAATGAGTTTGCACCTTTCCGAAACAGATTGGAACTTGGCAAAGGGGTATATCTTAATATTGGAGATAGAACGGTAATTACTCCGTATATCATCGAGTTTGAGTTAGACTTTGAAGACCGAGAGGATTTCTCCATTGTGTTTTCAAATCGCTTTAAGCGGCACGACAACTGCAACACATTAAAGGATATGATAGAGCAAGGCTACTCCTCTGGGCGTAGCTTTGATGCAAGCAAGTATATCTATAATCAAACCGTAAATCACGCATCGGCTGTATCTGAGTTTATGAACAGTTCATTAGACGCAGCGAAAAATACTATACTTGCTGCGAGCAACCAAAGTGTTGTTATCAATGGTGCCGGCATCCATGTTGGCGGCGACTCCAACTACCAGTTGCGCATCGTGGACAGCATGATAGCTATGACGGATGATAATTGGGCTCATGCAAAACTTGCCATTGGCCTTTTTTCTTCTGAAGATGTTGGAACCTACTTCGGTGTCAATGCAGAAGTCATTGGTGGCAAGCTCATTGTCGGCAATAACTTAGTTATCGAAAACGAAACAGATACTGGTGTAATGCAGTTTAAGGTAGACTCCAGCGGTGCTTGGTTAAACAATTCCACATTTGTTCTTCAGAAGGATAACGGTGGCAAACTCATCATAGACCCGGCATATGGCATTCTCGCTGGTACCGGTTCCCTATTCACGACAAGTGGAACAACCGTCATCCCGTCTTTCGTGGATGATGACGGTGACCTAATACTGGACGATGATGGGATTCCTGAAAATGCGAACTTTTTCATTGACCTGAGAGATGGCAACGCCTACTTCAGAGGAAGAGTTACAGCTACATCCGGTAAAATTGGCGGGTTCACCATTGAGGATACATATTTACATGGCGGCAGCGGTTCCTCCTATGTTGCCCTTCATGGTTCTGGTTCTGGGACAAACAGTGCTTATGCCATTTGGGCTGGCAGTTCCAACCCCGCAAGTGCACCGTTTTATGTGATGAAGAACGGCAATCTGTATGCAAGGAACGGTACATTCAGTGGAACGGTGTCTGGTGCCTCATTTAGAGATAGCTCTGGAAACTCCATGATGAACAACTCCTATGAGTTTACGGCAGATTATTTGAATCTGAACGGAATCAATGTAGGCAATGGTAATTTTGTTGTCGATTCATCTGGCAATGTTTCCATTAGAGGAAGTATTACTATGGCAGCCGGCTCTTCAATTAACTGGGCGCTCGTGAATGAAACAAACGCTTCACAAAGCACTGCTTATTCCAGAGCAAACTCCGCATACAATTTGGCAGATAGTGCATACGACAGAGCGGATGATGCCTATTACTATGCTGATGATGCCTATGACCTTGCTTGGGATAACAGGCTGACAGACCTAAACGTCTTTAATGTGCTTACCAGCGGCGGCACGAGGTTCGGTATATTCAGTGACTCTACTTCAAATCGTCTTTATATAAACGCTAACTATATAAAGACTGGAACCATTGACGCAGAACTTGTTACACTGGGTACCGACGATGGAGGATTCTGTTGTGCTCGTGGCTCTGACGGAGTGAGCACAACATATGGTGCAAAAATGTATGGTTCATCCGGGCCATATGCAGATTACTATGTCTTTGTCAGTAATAAGGGTGCTATGCTCAGCGGTGGAAGTGGATATCTTTATGCTATCAACGGTGGCCTCCATGCATCGGATGAAATCACGGTTGACTCTGATATTCGTTTGAAAAGCGATATTAGAACAGATATTGATAAATACGAACAATTTTTCTTTGGATTGAAGCCATCCACCTTCTGCCTTAAAAGCCACAATGATAACATGCGCCATATTGGTTTTATCGCACAGGATGTTGTGGCGCTGAGGGACTCTTGTGGCCTTTCAGAAGAAGAGCTCGCATTATTGGAACTTTGCGAGAAAGGCATGCCAGATGGTTCTTCTGAAATGTACTATGGTATTCGTTACGGCGAATTGATTCCCTTGTGTGTCCACATGATTCAGAAACTATATGGAATTGTTGCTGAGTTAAAAAAGGAAAAGGAGTAAAGGATTATGAAAGAAGATATTATGCAGAGACTGACTGTAACTCTCAACGCATTAAATAGCGTTTCTGTTAGTGGTAAGGCAAACCTTGCCAATCTGAGCGGTAGTATTGCCATGCTTGAGGAAGTCGCCTCTCTGTTAAATTCTGCTGTCATCACGCCAAACGAGGATGCGACAGATAAAAATAAATAATGGTAAGGTGGTGAGTGTGTATGAGCTGTACTTATAATCCATACACCTTGCCGACCATCGACTTCGTTGGCGGTGAGACGCAAGACCTTGCTTTCAATGTCTATTTTTATCGAGATAAAAAGCCGTTCAGTCTCACTGGGTGTGATTGCAATTTTTCTATCGTTAGTTTTACAAACAAAACAGGAACACCCATTCTAACGAAGCAGATGGAGTCAATCTTCAACAATGAAGGGACTTACGATAATGTACTGACCGTAACCCTCTCCCCCACCGAAACGGTTGACTTATCCGGCAAGTATATTTATCAAATCATCATTCGTGATATTGATGGCGATGTGGAAATACCAAAGCAGGGTATCTTATACATCACAAACAACATCAATAAAAACTTTATACGGTAACGACAAAGCCGGCTGACCGCCGGCTTTTGTCATGCCTATTTATCTTGAAGGAGGAATGGACTCTATGAATACAAACTATTTTCTGAACTGTGTCGCCGGCAATGTGTTTGGCACCAAAACCGACCCAGCGATTCCGACTACTTATTATATCGGTCTGAGTACAACTACCCCTAATACTAACGGCTCTGGTGTTGACGAACCTTCGACCGACGCTGGATATGCTCGTGTGCAGTTAACGACTTTAAGTGAGCCGCTTGATGGTGTTGTGACTAATTCACAAGCTATCAACTTTAATGAAAGTACTGCGAGCTGGGGAACAATTACGCACTTTGTTATTTACGACTCCCCCACTGTTGACTCCGGTAACCTTCTGATGTACGGCGAGCTTTCAACTCCTCGCAGTGTTGAGACTGCCACTATTATGACCATCAAGGAAGGATACCTGAAACTCTCTGCCCAGAACCCGACCGCCTAATTTTGAAATAAGGAGATGAGTCGCATATGGCAAAAGAGTTTGATATTTATCTAAACAATCGGCTGACAGAATGCGACATCCTTGTTTACTCCATCCCGTACCGAGATGGTCTGACTGCAATTCACAAGTTGATTTTGGAAAGTTGCATTGAGAGCTATACGTTACAAAAGTTTGTTGCAATTCAGACAGGTTCTGAATTGGTCCATCACATTGATGAAATGCTGAAAACCTGTTACGAACGTTTGAGTTATGCGACAGAACTTGATGTCACGGCTACGTTCCAAACACATTACTCTCTCTATTCCGATACAGCAGGTATTATTATGTCTGCGGAATGTGTTGAAACATTGTCAAATCTATTTGCCAAAGCAGAATCCGCTATGCAACTTACTGCGCAACCGGTAATGGCATATACGGGAAAGTCTGGTGGCAACGCTGAATCCAGCCTCGTTATAAATGCTGCGTTAGAGAAAGATATCAAGAATAGTCTTCTCACTGTTGCACCGGTTGTTGAAATCGAAACCTCTGTTCTTGGAACCAACAAGAGAAGTGCTATATCTGTTTCTCCTGGTATTGATATCGCCTGCGAACTGACAAATCTGTGCTATCGATTTTATAACGGAGCACAGGCTGTTATTCAGATGGCAGCAGATGTGTTAGCGACAGAATTGCATTACTCGCTTGGTGAAGGCACTTCCGCAATCGAGTTTTCTGCTGACATTGGGGATGGGGATTGCTCGACAAAGTATGAAGAGTTTGAAACTGCGGTCATCTTCGTGGCAGAGGTTGTTGAAGCAATCCGACAGTTTATGCATCCAGAGCTCCACAGTATTGCCATTGGGATTGTTGTAGACCCGATTATGAAACGACATCGACTTCTGAGCGAAATGGATGCTGACAATCTTTCTGCCTACGATGATATGTTACTTGAAGAAATCGACTATGTGATTATTTAGAGATTGGGGGTGAAGCTGGTGCTTTACATTAAACTCGATGGCGATATGAGTTTGGTCATCACCGTGAATGAGCCGATTTATCGTGGCGACAACCTGAGCCAGAAAATTACCTACCTTATTCCTACTGTGGTAGGTGAAATTGACATGCTCACAGCCAGCGTATTCCTGAGTTATGTGCGTGCAGATGGAGTTGCAGATGTCGTTGTGTTAGACCGCTCGGAAACGCCGTACAACGAATCTTATTTTCAATATACGTTCCCTATCAATTGTAAGCTGAGTAAATATCCGGGTGAGGTCTGCACTTGGATACAGATTTACAGCGGTACCCCGTCTAATCCTGTTATTGCAAAGACGGGAGAGTGCATGCTGCAAGTCCAAGAATCCAAAAATATGGATGACTATTTGTGCGACCACCAGATGACTGCGCTTTATCAATTAACTCACACCATGAACACAGCCATTGAAGACATGAACAACACCATTGAAAATGCGATTGAGAACAAGGCTGATAATATTATCTTCAATCCTGAAGATAGTACAATTCAGCTTTCTGCTAATGGTGTTCCTGTTGGAGACAAGATTGTTGTCAATACAAATACCGGTGCTGTGGTTACGAATGCCGGTATCTCTTCGGACAATGAGCTTATCCTTACGTTTAATGATGGAACGGTTAAGAATCTTGGCAGCGTCATGGGTAAGGATGGAGCGGTATATGTGCCGCACATTTCCGAACGGAAGGTTCTTACCTTCACAATTGAGGACGAACCCGGAGAAATCCCAGAGCCGGTTGACCTTAATCCGAATGATGAATGGTCAGAAATTGAGGGTGACGAAGTTGTCTCGGATTATATCTGGGAGCCAATGTAACCGGTATAAACTCTTAGAGAGTGTTTATATAATGATATTTTTTTGCAGAGGAGGGAAATAAAGTTGGCTAATGTTATCTTCAAAGTTGGTACAAAAGCTCTGTTTGATGCACTTGAACAGAAAGATACCAACACCCTGTATTGGCTGGAAGACGTACAGGAGCTCTACAAAGGTAACCTTCTTTTTGCCACTGGCAAGGCCGCATCTCAGACTGCTGCAGGGCTGATGTCTGCCGAAGACAAAGTCAAGCTTGACAATCTGTCTGCCGGAACTGTTGCTGGACTTACTCCGGTCGATGCAACAATTGTTATTGCAGATGGCGAAGAAGGAACCAAAACCATCGGGGTTCAGGTCTCGAAGGTTGAGGGCAATACTATCGAAATTGAGGATGACGGTCTCTATGTTGCCAAGGACAACACTGAGTACGCCATTGAGAAACTGGATGATGCTGCTGAAGGGTATTCCGCTACATACCGCCTGAAGAAAACGGTAGACGGTTCCAGCTCTTATGTTGGTGCAGAAATCAATATTCCCAAAGACCTTGTGGTTCAAAGCGGAAGTGTTAAGACAGTCACCGAGGATGACCAGCCATATGTGGGCGCTAAGGTTGGTGATACCTACATCGAGTTGATTCTGAATGACGCAGAAGCGTCTCACATTTACATTCCGACCAGTGGGCTGATTGATACCAGCGATTTTGTTGTTCGGGAAATTGTAAATGACGATGGAGGTACGGCTCTAATTTTCAATGAGTCTACTGGCGGCGGTGCGAAATACACCCATCAGGATGGTACGGAGTCTTTCGTCGGCGTGAACAATGGTGGCGAAAACGGCATGGTCGCCCAGATTTATGCTGATAAGAATGTGGACGGCAACTGGATTGGTTCCCGTATCAATGTTTATCAGAAGGGTATCTTCTACCACAACGCAGAGGATAAGGCGTCCTCTGGCTATGTGGCCGATGACCCTGCTCATGAGATTGCCACTATCGGCGATATTCCTGATGTGTCTGGGATGCAGGGAATCATCAACTCCATGCCTGATGAAATCCTCAGCGAGATTGTAAATGTGCAGCGTACCGAAACAACCAATACCGCTGAGATTCGCATCTTTACCAAACAGGAAGACGGAACCTATTCGCCCAATGTCCAGCATGGTGTTCTTACTCTTATCCCGGCGGGTCAGGGGCCAGACGGTGTGTCCGGGGCTGGTCTGATGACTCTGGCAGATAAGCAGAAGTTGGATGCGATTGATGAAGAGGCAATTTCCAGTCTGGTTGAGAGCCTTGTTTGGGGTTCTCTGTAAATTGAATTTTTGAGGAGGTAAACTTTATGGCTAATATTGCTTTCAAGAAAGGTTTGCTTGCGAACCTGCCCTCTACCTATACCGAGGGTACTATCTACGTAACTACCGATGAACGTGCGATGTATCTGGATGTTGACAACTCTACCCGTATTCGTCTGGGTGACTTCCAGGAGTTTGCCAACCTGTCTGCTCTGCAGAGCAACACTAATCCCAGCACCACCGCGCTGTACTACATCACTGACCTGAACGTTCTGGCTAAGTGGAACGGTTCTGCTTATGTGCAGATTAACCTTGACACCGGTGCTACCTCTGTTGAGGTTGTCGGTTCCGGCAATGCTGTGACCGATGCGTCCTATGACGCTGCATCTCGCAAGCTGACCCTGACTATGGGTGCTACCTATACCACCGCTGACGATGTGGACAGCGCAATCACTACCGCTGTAGGCAACCTCGGTGATAAGGAGCCCGACGTCCCCTACGCCAACGTGAAGGAATATGTGGACGAGAAGATTGCCGACGTTGTTGCTGGGTCTATTGAAGGTCTGGGCAACCTGGCTTCCAAGGATGAAGTCGCAGAATCTGACCTGGAGGCTACCCTGGCCGCCAAAATTAACGGCAAGGCCGATGTGGGCACCGATGATGACGAAGCAACTGCCGACACCGTGAAGGGCGCAAAGAAGTATGCAGAGGCCGAGGCTGATGCTGCCGAAGCTGCTGCCAAGGCGTATGCCGATGGTCTGGTCGGTGCTCTGGATGTTGCTGACAGCGCCGTCGCTACTCAGCTTGTGAGTGCTGTGTCCGAGAAAGATGGTAAGATTACTGTCACTCGCCGTGCTCTGGTGGCAGAGGACATTCCTGAAATTGCTCAGTCCAAGGTAACCGGTCTGACTGATGCTCTGGCTGGCAAGCAGGACTCTCTGGTGTTCAACACTGCTTATAATGGCTCTACCAACAAGGTTGCCACCATGACTGACGTGACCAATGCGGTTGCTGGCCTGTCTGGTGCTATGCATTATATTGGTGAGTCTACTACCGACCCCGCTACTGAAGTTACTGTTTCTGGTGTGGACGAGTTTGCCAAGGGCGATGTGGTAACCTACAACGCCAAGGAGTATGTCTACGATGGTGCTACCTGGCGTGAGCTGGGCGATGAGTCTTCCTTCGCCGTGAAGGGCAGCATCAAGGATACTGATATCGCTGCTGACGCTGCGATTGCACAGTCTAAGATTGCTGGCCTGGAAACTGCTCTCGCTGCAAAGGCCACTCCTGCTGATATCACCACTGCCATTGAGGGTCTTGATGTTGCAGACGAGGCTGTGTCTGGTCAGGTTGTTAGTGCCGTTGTTGAGACTGATGGTAAGATTGCTGTATCCCGTCGCGCACTTGTGGCCGATGACATCCCCACTCTGGCAATCGCTAAGGTGGAAGGGCTGCAGGATGCTCTGGACGGTAAGGCTGTGGAGTCTGACATCACTGACGCCATTGCTGCTCTTGATGTTGAAGACTCTGCCGTTGATGGACAGGTTGTTTCTGCTGTTGCGGAAACTGATGGTAAGATTACTGTCACCCGTCGTGCACTGGTCGCAAACGATATTCCTGAGCTGGCACAGAACAAGATTACTGGTCTGACCACCGCTCTGGCTGGTAAGCAGGACAATATCACCTTTGAGACTGCCTATGACGCCTCCACGAATAAGGCCGCTACTATGACCGATGTGGATGCTGCTGAGACTGCCGCAAAGGAATACACCGATACTGCTCTGACTTGGGGCAGCTTCTAATCATATTCCCATAACAAATGGGGCGGGGTAACACCCGCCCCTTCATTATTTTTAGCTTTAACTCTGTAGAACGGAGGTAGAGAAAACAGATGGCTTTATTCAAAATCTTAAAGGGAGACAGCTCCCGTATTTCCACAGATGTAACGCCGTTCCATGACGGCTATGCCTATTTCACCCCCGACGATGGGGGTTTTTATATTGACTCCGAAGATAACGGTGAACAGAAGCGGCACCGCATCAATCCTGTAAACTCCAGCGGGAGCACTGCTGTATCTGCAACACTGCTTTCAGGCGGGTGGTCTTCTGGAGAACAGACATTACAAATTAGCGGAGTTACTGCAGAATCCAATGGAGTTATTGGCCTGTCTCAATCAGTTTCAGACGCTGAGATGGAGGCAGCAAAAAATGCAGAACTCTATGTGTGCGGGCAAGGAACAGGAACTATCACAATTGCAGCTTATGGCGAAACGCCTACACGAGATATTCCCGTTGTTGTTATCCTGCTTGGTTGATATGGAGGTGCATGTAAATGAGCGATACAACCGCGAACTATGGCCTGTATATCACAGATGATAGCTCAGAGCGATTCCTTGAGTGGCGCACCAAAATGAATGGAACAGAAAGTTCGAACATGGTCAAGATTGACACTGCCCTCGGCGAGAAGGCAAACAGCAGCGTACTCGTTTCTGCAACCCTTCTGGCAAGTGCTTGGACTGGTATTGATTCCCCATTCACACAGGACATTACCGTTACCGGGCTGACTGCCACACAAAACGGTACTATTTCTGTTGCCCATAACGCAACGTTTGAGCAACGTGAAATGGCGCGGGAGGCAATGCTTTCTGTGGTCGGACAGGAAGACGGCAAGTTAACCATTGCCGCCGATGGAGAGATGCCAGACATCGACATCCCTGTTTATATCATTCTTTTAGGTTAAAAGGAGGGCAAGGATATGCCAATTTTATCTAATTTCCCAGGCGGCTCCGGTGGCGGCGGTGGGCTGGCACTGGCTGCTGTTTCTAATATTACCACGCTTACTTCATCTGGAAAAGTATATATCAAATGGACAGACCCCGACGACCTTGTTGTTGCCGAATCTACACTCGCTTCATGGGGAGGCACTCTGCTTGTTCGTAAGGCTGGCTCCATGCCGACAAGCCGCAGAGATGGTACTGTTGTGATTGACAGCACAACTCGCAACCAGTATTCCAATGCATATTTCTGCGACAGCGGTCTGTCTGATGGAACGACCTACTACTATAAATTCTTCCCATACACCACAACCGGTACTTATACGGATAGTGAAGATGATGAGTTTAGCGCCACTCCTACTGCTCAGGTGGCAGGGATTGATAGCTGGAATGTCACAAGTATTGTTGCTTCCGAGGAAGCTGGTAACGGCAAGATGACCATCAAATGGTCTGACCCTGCTGCTACCATTACGAGTGACGGCGTTACTCTTGCAACGTGGGCAAGCACTACTGTCGTTGTGAAGGAAGGTTCTTACGCCACTGACAAGGATGACTCTGATGCAGTCTATACGCTGAAAGTAACGACTCGGAATCAGTATGCCAACACTCCGCTGACTGTAACCGGGTTGACCAATGGTACGACTTATTACATCAGTTTCTTCCCTGAGACTACGGATGGTGGTGTCAATGCTTCCACCACCCAGCGTGATACTGGTGTTGCTAATCGAATCACCATTGATAATGTGCCTTCTCAAAGCGGAAGTCTGACTTACAACGGCGGTGCGCAGTCTCCAACATGGAGCAACTATAATACGACATACATGACTATCGGCGGCACAACCTCCGGTACAAACGCCGGCAGTTACAGTGCGACCTTCACTCCGACCACGGATTATCGGTGGAGTGATGGTACAACAACTGCCAAGACCGTTTCGTGGTCTATCGGTAAAGCAACTGGTACGTTGACGGTGAGTCCAAATTCCATTGAGCTGAGTCCATCTAACCTGTCTGATACCTTCACTATCGGTGGTAACCATGATGGCACTATCAGTGTTGTGTCAAATAATACTGGTATCGCAACTGTTTCTCGCAGCGGTAACACTGTGACCGTTAACAATGTGAATCAGACAACCGGTAACACGACTATCACCGTAAGCTGCACGGCCGGCACAAATTACACCGCTCCATCAAGCCAGTCTGTTACTGTCGAGGCCAAGTTTGTCAGCTCGGTTCTAAATGAAAACGACTGGTCTGTTATCAAGAGCGTTGCTGACGCAAGTCAGGGTGCGAACTACTGGGCTGTTGGTGACCGCAAGGCTGTGACTGTTAACGGAACTGTCGGCACCCAAGCCATTAACGGTACTTATTATGTGTACATCCTTGGATTTGACCACAATAGTTCTCGTGAGGGTACGGGTATCACGTTCGGCACATTCAAGACGGCTCTGAGCGGCGGCACGGATATTTGTCTGGTGGATAGCCACTATAACGACTATTCGACCGGTGGTCAGAAGTGGTTCAACATGAACCATAGCTCCAATACTAACTCTGGCGGTTGGAAAGGTTGCGACCTGCGGTATGATGTTCTCGGCAGTACGAACTCCAACAACAATGATGCTGGAACCACAACTGCGACGTCTCCTGTTTCTGGAACTCTTATGGCAGCTCTCCCAAGTGACCTGCGTGCTGTCATGAAACCAATGAACATCTATACGGATAACACAGGAGGTGGTAGTAACACTGCTTCCTATGTCACCAAATCTGTCGATTACCTTCCTCTTCTGGCCGAATACGAGATTTTTGGCACCAGAAGCTATGCAAACTCTGCGGAGCAGAACTACCAAGCGCAGTACCAGTATTACAAGAACGGCAATAGCAAGGTGAAATACCGTCACAGCTCAACAAGTTCCACTGCTTATTGGTGGGAGCGTTCCCCTTATTACTACGGCAGCGGCACCTTCTGCTGTGTGGGCACGGGCGGCAACGCGTACTACTACAACGCCTGGTATTCCTATGGGCTCGCCCCGGCTTTCAGGGTCTAATCTTGAAACCAAATGAATCAAGCCCACGACAGTGGGCGGATTCATAGCAGGTGAAACTATATAAGGGGTTGCCCCTCTGCGGTTTAGGATGGGAACCTCGTCCCCCCCCCTATTAAAATATCAGTATGGTTGCATTTGCCTTTGTTTGCAGATGCATTTTTCTTTCTGCGGAGGGGGTTGCCCCTTTGTGATTAGTCCAAGAGGACAACACAATAAAAAGAACGAAAGGAGATTTCTATGTCAGTTTTGAAAGCACATAGGTCTGAAAGCAAGGCAGAGTATATCAATGTCGCCAACAAAATCTACATTCAGACCATCAACTTCCTGTCACGCCTGTCCTCGCGCTATTCAAGGCTTGTTGCGTCAGAAGTGTCTTCCCTTGCCTCAGAAGTGTTAGACCACACTGAGAAAGCAAATAGCATCTATCCTTCTGATGCAATGAGGAAAGAACTGCGGAAGACGCATTTACTTGAAGCACGCGCATCACTGATGGCACTCGATGTTCATCTTAGCCATTGTTATGAGCTGATGATGACAAACCCATCGGGGTGTTTTACTACAGGAAGTGGTAATAGCGTTAAGTCTTCAGATGCCAAAAAGAAATTGGAGCATATGGCACAGGAACTCGGCGAGTTAATCGACCGAGAGAACGGGTTATTAACAAATGTGCTGAAGAGCGACAAAGGCAGAAAATAATGAAAGTATGGGTGCATCTCTGTAAAACCTGTCGGCGGGTGTGTTTTTTCGCACTTCCGTGTTCCACTGCTAATTGGTGGGAGCGTTCCCCTAATTACAACAACAGCAACAACTTCTGCAATGTGAACACGAACGGCAACGCGAACAACAACAACGCAAGGAATTCCAATGGGCTCGCCCCGGATTTCGTAAACCAGAAATGGTTAAGGTCAACCGCAGTAACTCGAAGCAGAGTGAACTACGACCTTTACGAAAGGAGAGATGCTTCCCGTGACGCAAGTCCAAAACTGCCCTTTGATGCTCAGACACGGACGCCGCCGGGAAACCGAGCGTGCATGGCGGGCGATGTATCTTACCCCGTTTCATGTGTGGGAGCAAAGCATATTAGACGATACCCTACAAGATATATGTACGGAGGGCGAATAACTTTATGAGCAGACGAAGCGGCCGTTATGAGCGCCGCAAAGCAAAACGAGAAGCGAACAGGTTACAGCGCAGTTTGGACGTTGGTGGACTGAGCGAGGTATTTACTTATCACGATTTATACAGCGCCGGCAAGCAGTGCTGCAATGCTGTACGCTGGAAGAACAGTACGCAACGCTTTGAGTTGCACTTGTTCTCAGGCACTGCAAGACGCAGGCGGCTTATTTTGGAACACAAATGGGAGCCTGCGGCATATGTTCACTTCATGATTTCTGAACGCGGAAAGACACGGCCTATTGATGCGCCGCGTATCCAAGACAGACAGATACATAAGGTGTTCACCCAAAAGGTTCTGCTGCCCCTTTATTTGCCGAGCATGATATGGAACAATGGAGCAAGTCTACCGGGCAAAGGATTCGAGTTCTCTAAACGAGAACTGCGTGAAGACCTACGTTACCATTTTCGCCGGTATGGCAGAGAGGGCAGCGTCATCCTTTTGGACTTTAAGCAGTTCTTTCCATCCGTGTCACATGAAATGATATTCAGACGGCACAAGCAGCTCTTGCACAATAATGATTTGAGAGCGCTTGGCGACAGCATTGTAAACACTGTTCCGGGTGGCAAGGGGCTACCGCTGGGAGTTGAGCCAAGCCAAGCAGAGATGATTGCATTTCCATCTGCGCTGGACAATTATATCAAATGTCAGTTATCAATTCAGTGTGCTGGACATTATATGGATGATTACTATGTCATTGTTCCACCCGATAGGGACGCGAAAGAAATCATGAATTTGGTTGTAGAAAAGGCCGAGAGTTTGAGGTTAACCATCAGCCGTTCTAAGTCTCGAATTGTTCCACTGACAAAACCATTTCGCTACTGCAAGGCGAAGTATCACCTGACCGAAACAGGGAAGGTCATTGTCAACGGGAATCGAGACGGCGTCAAACGAGCACGTAGGAAGATAAAGGCTTTCTACCACAAGATTCAAAATGGCGAAATGTCTTATGAAGGCCTATGGACTTCTGTTAACGGTATGCTCGCCTACTTCGAATGCTATAACGACCACAAACGTGTTTTGCGGCTTCGTAGGCTGTTCTATGCGATATTCGGGTTTTCTCCCGAACGGATTGAAAACTTTAGAGAAAGAGGAATTAAAGGTGAAATACATTGTTCATAAACGTTTTAAGGGACAAGCAAAATGTGGGTATGTAAACCTACCAGCTTTGACGGAATGCGAAGGCCATGATGGATACATTTTCTACGGAGACAAAGCACTTTGCTTGGAAACCAGTGAAAATGCCCATCAGCATTTTGCAGAAAATGACGACAATATGGGTAAGGTTCGAGGCAAATTAACACAGTCAATTCAAAAGACTTTGTCCAAGCGAGATGACGGTAACTATCAGGCACGGTGGGACAAAGTATGGAGTGATGAAATCAGCCAGAAGTACAAACGCACTGATGATGAATATTACTGGCTGTGGAATCATGATTTCTTTCATGCCGACATCGATGACCTACGGCATATTGCTCGATTAGTTGGTGCAAAGGAGGACGCATAAATGTATCGTATTATCAAAATCGATGGTACAGAACTCGGTATCACTGATTCTGTAAACTATATCAAGATTGGTGCAAGCGGCGATTTAACCAATGCCACGGAGACAGATGCCATTGGGGTCGCATTTAACAGCGAACCCTATAATCTACTTGGTCATGATGATATTGATGGTGCAGACACTATTATCGTTTCTAAGATTGATGGTGGAAGTATGGCCTATGAACAGCGTGGTCTTGTGGATGAGCTGATTCTTGCAGCACTGGAGGTGTGAGCATGAAAGAAAAACTGATGGCAATGTACGAAGCGCAGATGATTGATGCGTCTGGCCTTCTAAAAGCAGTTGAGCGTGGCTGGGTTACTATTGGAGACGTTGTAGAAATCGTTGGTGAAGACAATGCCCTGTCTTTTATCATGGCAGCTAAGCTGGCCGAAATTTCTAATATGTGCAACGCTGTTATTGTTGCCGGTGTAGATATTGAGCTTGGTGAAGAGAGCGTTCATTTTAACCTGAGCATTGAAGACCAAAGCAATATCAATAACTTATTCCGAGTTGTAGAGTTGGGCGGTAGCGAATTCCCCTATCAATCCGATGGTGGTGTGTGCCGTGTCTACTCCGCAAATGAGATTGTACAAATCTACATCGCTGCCCAGACTCTTATTACCACGCAGACCACTTACCACAATGAGCTTAAGCAGTATGTGCAGAGCCTTGATAACGCAGAAGCGATTTCCTCTGTGGAATATGGCATGACCCTTCCTGAACCTTATCTCACAGAGATGAACGAGAAGCTTGCCGTTGCACAGCAGCAGATGCAAGCCATTCTTACGAATATGGCGCAGGCCGCTTCTGAGGCGTAATATTTTATGATATTTCGTCATGTATTGAAGTCCACAATTCTTGCAGTCATTGGCGGTCTTATCTACATACTGATTGAACTTTTGTGGAGAGGCCACACACATATTTCAATGTTCATACTTGGTGGTGTGTGCTTTGTAGCGATTGGTCTTATTAACGAACTATTCCCGTGGGAACTCGGTATCGTCTGGCAATCGATGATAGGTGCCGTTATTGTAACGGTATGTGAATTCATTACCGGGCTTGTTGTTAATGTATGGCTCGGACTTAATGTGTGGGACTATTCCAATATGCCCTTCAACGTGATGGGACAGATATGTCTGCCTTTCTCACTTGCATGGGTAGTGCTATCTGCCATAGCAATTGTATTGGATGACTATCTCCGGTATTGGATGTTCGGGGAAGAGAAACCGCACTACAAACTGGTGTGAAAGTTAATATAGAAAAAGTGGGAGCCGGCTTTTGGTCGAGCTCCCACTATGCGTATCTGTGAATAAAATGATGGATTTATAAGGAGGTTCGCTTATGAGCGAGAAGAAAAATATGCCAGAGCTGAATCTGCGCTACTACAACAAACAGATTGACGATGACCTGCCCTACGTCGGACAACTCAACTACGACGAGGAAACCGGCTATTTCTATGATGAAGACGGTGACGTGGTTGATTTAGACACCGTTGCTGGATTCTGCGCCGGTGATGGCAAGGGCGATGACGAAGAGGACTGACCTTATTCTTTATCGGGAGGAATCATGAGATGGCGAACGATGAAAGAATTTGGCAGTTTCTAAAATCCTATGGGTTGAATGACTATGGTGTGGCAGGGCTGATGGGAAACCTCTATGCTGAGAGCGGCCTGAACCCGCAGAATCTCCAAAATACTTATGAGAAAAAGCTGGGATATTCCGATGCCTCCTATACGGCGGCTGTGGATAATGGTTTTTATTCTGATTTTGTGCACGACAGCGCTGGATATGGATTGGCTCAGTGGACATTCTGGTCGCGCAAGCAGGCTCTTCTGAACCACTGTAAGGCCGCAGGAGCGTCCATCGGTGACCTGGATACCCAGCTTAGCTTTCTTATGAAAGAGCTGTCAGAGGGCTACAGCGGCGTTCTGAACACGTTGCGGAACGCTACATCTGTACTCGAAGCATCCAATGCGGTTCTGCTCCAATTTGAACGTCCGGCCGACCAGAGCCAATCCGCCCAATCCAAGCGAGCTGGTTATGGACAAACCTATTACGACAAGTTCGCTGGAACAACTACGGAAGGAGTGAGTAATGGAATGAGCAATAGTTCGCTTGTAGCATATACGAAAATTTCACCGAACCGGTCAAGCCCCCGAAACCACAGCATTGATAGAATCTCTATCCATTGCGTAGTTGGTCAGGTGAGCATTGAATCTCTGGGCGCAATTTTTGCACCGTCTTCAAAGCAGGCATCTTCCAATTACGGTGTGGGATATGACGGCAGAATCGGTATGTACGTTGAGGAAAGAGACCGCTCATGGTGTACCTCATCTTCAGCGAACGACAACCGGGCTGTCACCATTGAGGTTGCCAGTGATACATACGACCCGTACAAGGTCACCAGTGCAGCATATTCTGGTCTGTTGGACTTGGTTACAGACATTTGCCGACGAAACGGTAAGTCAAAGCTTGTGTGGTTTGGCGACAAAAATACGACTTTGGCTTATACTCCGAAGTCCAATGAGATGGTGCTGACTGTTCACCGTTGGTTTGCCAACAAGTCATGCCCCGGTGATTATCTTTATAATCTCCATCCGCAAATCGTCACTGAGGTGAACCGGCGTCTCTCTGGTGGCACTGTCAACACTGGAACTGCCGTTAGCTATCAGGTTAAGGTTACTGCAAAGGACGGTCTGAACTGTCGTACTGCACCTATCAGCGGTTCTGTTGTAACCGCCTATGAGAATGGTACTATCCTCAACATTTCCAAGGAACAAAATGGTTGGGGATATACTGGTGTCGGCTGGGTGTCCCTTGAGTGGACGGAGAGAATTGCATCTACAACTGTTACAGAGGAGGATGAAGATATGACTTTGGACACTTTCAAGAAACTGATGAACGAATACCGCGCAGAGCTGCGCGACAATGACTGTGGCGACTGGAGCAAGGATGCTCGTGAGTGGGCGATTTCAACTGGCCTGTTTGCTGGCAGTGGTAATCTGCCTGATGGTACGCCGAACTACATGTGGGCAGACATGCTGACCCGCGAGCAGGCTGCACAGTTGTTCTACAATTATGCAAAGAAAATGGGTGTCGCCTAATTGTGACACCCAATCTGTAAAAAGGGGTGGTGCCCGTGACCATCAAGATTGAGCGTAAGAAAAAGACACAGGCGAAGCATGTGAAGAGAAAGCCCGGTCATTTTGCAAGGCTCGGATTCACTAACCGCCTCGCAATTTATATCATGTTGTTCTTAGCCATCGGTCTTGCCGGTGGTTTTTATCTTGCTCTGAAAAGTATCACGACCGGATACACCGGAGCGTTGATGTGCTGGACAGTCGTATTTACCCCCATTGGGACAGCCTGCAGCATTGTGTTGAGCAAAATTGTCCATAAGAGTGAGGTCGAAAACTCCAGCGCACAAGGAGAAGGTATTAAGTACGCAATGGCAAAGGCTAATAACTTCTCCACCAATTCGAGCGAGTCGAGCAACATTGATAGTCCACCAATCTAAACACATTTAGGAGGCCATAAAAATGGAAAATGTTTTTAATATCCCCGTTCTTCTGAGCATTATTGGTGCTCTTGTGGTAGTAACCAATATTATTGTTCAGGTGCTGAAGAATCTAACTTGGGATAAGCTGCCTACAAATATTCTTGCCGTGATTGTATCTATGGTACTGACGTTAGTAGCGTTCTTCGCATACTGTCAAATCTGCAGCATTGCTGTTGAATGGTACATGGTTGTTGCGGCGGTTGTAGTTGGGTTCCTTACTTCTTATGCGGCCATGTTTGGATTTGATAAGCTGAAGGAATCCATTACTCAGATGAAGCAACTGAACAGCAAGTAATTGTAGGCGCTTGCATGTAAGCTTATATAGGGGGTGAGCAAGCCCTATGATTAACTACATTGAATTTCTGAACGTGCCGGCGAAGATTGCTATTGTCCTCGTCGGCCTGTTCCTTGTTATTCAAGTAATCGGGGAGCTTTTGGAATTCAAGGGAAAGGTCGTTCCTGAGTTTGCAAAAATCCGTAAGGTCTTTGCTCGAAGGAAGAAAGAACGGATGTTATTGCAGAAGATGGAGAAGACCATTGACCAAGTCCAGCTTACTCTTGATGATTTGAACCAGCATTACAGTACAGATAACATACGGATGCGCGATGAATGGATGCGCCTTGTCAATTCGAAGCTGGAGCAATACGACAAGAGCATAAGTGAACTTGGAGTAAAATTAGATAAGAATAATAGCGATACTCTGTCCATCCTAATAGACAGCAAACGCAACGCTATCATTAGCTTTGCTTCATTGGTGATTGATGAAAGCAAGCCGGTGACTCGCGAGCAGTTCAATCGTATTTTTAAGGTTCACCAAGAATATGAAAGTATTATTGAAAGTAATGGGATGACCAACGGCGAGGTAGATATCGCCTTGAGCATCATCAAGGAGTCTTATGAGAAACACATGCGGAACCATACCTTTATGGAAGACGCACGTGGTTATCCGACTCCAAAATAACAAACTACATTTCTGATATTTTGTGGGTGTAAAATTCAGAAAAGAAAAAGGCGGGTACAAGGAGTCAATCCTCATACCCGCCCAAAGTACATTTGACATTGTCCCAATAGGAGAGTCCCCTGCAATTTGCGGGTGGCTCTCTTTTTTTGCGCCGTAAATCCACGGCATGCTTTTATTGCCACGAGAGAGGCCATGTACGAGCCTTTATGCCGCAGACATCTCCCAGCATGGGTAGGCGTGCAAAGTCGCTCACAGCGCGTCCTGACGCCCGTGGCAAGCATCTGTGTGTTTATAACATTGTTGCAGTCCAACTGCAGCACTCTTATAAACATGCAGAGAATATGTATGCCGCCTTTGTCTCAAGGCGGTAAAAAGGTGCAAGAAAAAACACCCTTGCTCGAAGCAGAGGTGTCTTTTCAGGAGTCGTTATTGCGGGCTCATGAATTGAAAAGGTGTAAAACAGGTGTAAAACAGCTTTTCAAAACGGTATAGAAACCGTAAACCCGTTGTGCTACAATGGTTTTATCAATCCAGCGGCTTCATCGTCGGAAATAATAAAACGTCCCGAATAGACTGAGCCCCTGTGAGCAGCATAACCAGACGGTCCACTCCCATTCCCATACCACCGGTGGGCGGCAGGCCATATTCCAGAGCCGTCAGAAAATCCTCATCCACATCGCAGGCCTCATCATCACCGGCAGCTTTCAATGCGGCTTGGGCTTCAAAGCGGGCACGCTGGTCTATCGGATCGTTCAGTTCGCTGAATGCATTGGCATATTCCGCCCCCATGATAAACAGTTCGAAACGCTCTGTATACTCCGGAGCATCCTTGCATTTCTTCGCCAAAGGAGAAATATCTACCGGATGCCCAGTCAAAAACGTGGGCTGCACCAGCTTCTCCTCGCAATAAGTCTCAAAGAACAAGTTCAGAATATCGCCCTTCTTGTGGCGCTGTTCATATTCGATATGATGCTCGTCTGCCAATCTCCGGGCTTCCTCCAGCGTCTCTACCTGCGAAAAATCCACACCGGCATACTGTTTTACAGCTTCAAGCATACTGATTCGGGCAAAAGGCTTATCCAAATCGATTTCAATGCCATTGCGCTCCACTTTTCCCGTACCCAACACCTTATGCGCCACAGTGCGGACCAAATCCTCTGTAATATTCATCATGCCTTCGAAATCGGTATAAGCCTGATAAAGTTCCAGCATCGTAAATTCAGGATTATGACGGGTGTCCATTCCCTCATTGCGGAACACCCTGCCGATTTCATAAACACGGTCAAAGCCGCCGACAATCAGCCGCTTTAAATGCAGTTCCAGCGCGATACGCAGATACATATCGATATCCAATGTATTGTGATGGGTGATAAAAGGCCTCGCAGAAGCGCCTCCTGCCTGCGTATGGAGAACCGGGGTCTCCACCTCCAGGAAGCTCAATTGATCGAGATATTCCCGAATCGCAGTAATAATGCGGGAACGCTTGACAAATACATCCTTTACCTCGGGATTTACAATAAGATCAAGATAGCGCTGACGGTATCTTGCATCCGTATCCTTCAGGCCATGATACTTTTCAGGAAGCGGCAACAGAGACTTTGACAATATCGTCATGGAAGAAGCCTTGATGGAAATTTCTCCCCGGCGTGTCCGAAAAGCTTCACCGGTCACTCCTACAATGTCCCCGATATCCAGAGAAGAAGTGAGCGTGCGATAGGCATCTTCTCCCAACACGTCGATTTTGACATAGAGCTGAATCCTGCCGGAAACATCGCGCAGATCCATAAAAGCGGCCTTCCCCATGTCACGCCAACTCATAATGCGGCCTGCTACAGAAACCTGTTTTCCTTCAAACTCTGTTTCAAAATGATCGACAATTTCTTGTGCCTTCTGCTTTACATCAAAAGAGGTCAAAAAATAAGGGTTCTCACCGTTCGCCTGCATCTTCGCAAGCTTTTCCCTGCGAATCCGCAGAATCTCGCTGAGATCTTGTTCTTCCTCTGCCTGTACTGCCTTTTCCTTGTGCTCCGCCATCTTCAATTCCCCTTCACTGAATTTTGATTTCAAAAAAGGAGCATCCCTGGGAGGCTCCTTCAAGTCTTATATCAGGCTATGGTGACAATCTTGTATTTGGAAATTCCTGCAGGTGTCTCAACAGATACCACCTGACCGGATTTGCGGCCGATCAAAGCCTTCCCCACTGCAGATTCATCCGAAATCTTCCCGTTTCTGGGATCCGCTTCATTGGAGCCCACAATTTTAAAATCCCGTTTTGATTTTCTTCCATCAGCAGCCGTAATTGCCACTTCAATCCGTGATCCGATGTGAACCGTCTCATTATTGAGCTCGCTTTCATCGATCACCACAGCATTTTTCAGCATCACTTCCACGTCTGCGATGCGGGCCTCCATCATCGCCTGTTCATTTTTAGCCTCGTCATATTCACTGTTCTCGGAAAGATCACCAAAAGAAAGTGCTACTTTAATCTTCTCCGCAACTTCTTTACGTCTCACTGTTTTCAGGTAGTCCAGCTCTTTTTCCAGAGCTCCGAGCCCCTCTTCTGTTACAAAATACTGCTTCTCTGCCATAACTCTCATCCTTTACAAGTGCGGCTGCAACTCTCTGCAACCAATTGTTTTCTATTATAGTTAGAAAGGCTGTCAATGTCAATGAAAAAACTTTTAACAAATGGCAGCTTCACCTCATAAAAAACAGAAGTTGGGAGACGCCGGTACGGCGTCTCCCGCTTTACTGCCCATTTAGTATACGCTGTTATTTCAATAATACCCCATAGGATCTGTTAAGCTATCCTGATAAATCACTTCGAAATGAAGGTGAGGACCGGTGGAATTCCCCGTGCTGCCTACATAGCCTATAACCTCATTCTGCGCCACAGATGCTCCAGTGACTGTACCCAGCTCGCTCATATGCGCATAACGCGTTTGGTAACCATTTCCATGATCCAGAAAAACACAGTACCCATAACTGTCATTCCAGCCGGCATACTGCACAGTGCCCCCGTCTGCGGCTACGATAGCTTTGCCATAAATGTCTCCGCCCGCTATATCGATTCCACGATGTCCTCCTTCACCAAAATAACAGGTGAGATACGTATAGCCAGGCATGGGCCAAAGAAAACTTCCTGTACCGGACAGTCCTCCGGAACCTATATTTCCCAAACTTCCGCTGCCAATGCCATCCTGCCGAAGCTGTTCCTCCAGCTGCGCGATCGCTTCCTCGTTTTCCGCTATCTGAGAACCTAAAATTTCAGAGCCCGCAAGGACGGTCGCCTCCTCATTTTCTGCCTCCGCTACCAGCTGCTGTGCTTCTTCATACAAGGCGTTCAGTTCGGCGCTCTTCCGTTCCAGTGCTTTTTTGCTTTTATTGAGTTCCGATTTATCGCTGTTGATTAAAACAAGCTCATCCTCCACGCTGCTCATCTGTTCTTTCAGGGAATTGATGAGCTCCTGGTCTGAAGCTGATATCGATTTCAGCATTTCCAGCCTATCAGCATAGTCCATTATATTTTTGCTGCTGAGGACAATCTCTATGGCGGGAGATTGTCCGGACATATAAATGGCTTTTACCCGCTCCCGAAGCAGCTCCACATTTTTATCGATTCCGGCCTGCTTTTCAGCAATGGCATCTTCCGCCTCGGCAATCTGCTTATTCAAACGGTCAATTTGCTGTCTATAAAGATCAAGCTGACTCTGCACGGTTTCAATTTGTTGATAAAGGGTATCCCGATATCCCTTTTTTTGAGCCGTGTCTTCCTTCAGTTTCTCCAATTTGGCATCGTTGTCTTCCTTTTGCTCTTCCAGCGCAACCTGTCTTTCCTGAAGTTCCAAAAGGGATTCAGCAGAAACGCTCATTCCTGTGCCAAACAAAAGCGCCAGTGTCAGCATGACAGCTGCAGCCGGTTTCCAGAAACCATTCAGCTTTCTTTCAGACAATTGCATTCTCTCCTTCTTTTTTCAGGTATTTGCTGATTGAAATCACGCCGCCCATAATGCCAAACAACATACCAACCGCAATATAGGCCACATAAAGCAACCAGATATAAGGATCAATATCCATTGCAGTAATAAAAGGCACAATGCCATATACCACCTGTACCGCCTTATCATAGGCAAAATAGAGCACTGTTGCTGAGATAGCTCCTGACAATATACCGATGACAATTCCTTCTACTATAAATGGAATTCGTACAAATCCGTTGGTAGCACCCACAGATTTCATGATGTTGATTTCCATCCTGCGGGAAAACATAGTCACCTTTACCGTATTCGCAATGATAAACAGCGAAACGATACTGAGCACAAGCACAATACCGATACTGCAGTACCGCACAAGTCTATCCAAATTACTGAGCTTTGTCGCTATATCACGAAAATCAGAGGCTTTTGATACACCGTTTATGTTTCTCACCTGTTCCATGGTCTGGTCATAAAGACTCAGATCCACCATGGAAATAATGTAAGCATCCGGCAAAGGGTTTTCATCCCCCAGCAGACCATTGAACAGGTCTGTACTCCCATCCATGTCCCGCATCATGCGCTCAAGCCCTTCATCCTTGGTGACAAGAGTGCATTCGGAAATATTGTCTATCTTCTTAATTTCCTCGCCGACTTTTACGGCAGTCAGCGAAGGGAGGCCGTCTTCCAGGTAAACCGTAATACTGTTGTTGCCTTCAATGGATTTCATCGTCATAGAGAGATTGACGGAAAGCAGGCCTGCAATTCCCGTCATCAACAAACAAGAAATCAGTACGGCCACAGAGGCAATACTCATGGTTCTGTTTTTCCAAAGGCTTTTGAGACCTTCCTTAAATAGATATCCGATACTATGCATCAGCGGCGCACCTCCTCGTTCCCATTCTGCATTGAATCTGCGACGCTATCTCTCCTGTTTCTGAGAATTTCCTGCGCTATCTCTTCTGCATCATCTTCTTCATCCACATAGGGTTCCGGCATCACGGCTGTCTGGCTGAACTCTTCTTCACTGACCTCCACAGGATTGTAATCTTCCTCGCCTTCTGCATAGTCGTCAACTGCATCAAACTCCCCGGAATCCGCTGCCGGTGCTTTGGCGCTCTCTTCCCGCATAGCGGCTGTATCCGCCACAATTTCACCACTGTGGATTTGAATAATACGTTTATGAAAATGTTTCACCAAGGAATGTTCATGCGTAACCATCAGTACAGTGGTTCCACGCCGGTTGATCTCACTGAGCAGATCAACTATTTCAAAGGAAAGCGCGGGGTCAATATTGCCGGTAGGCTCGTCCGCAATGATCATGGATGGATTGTTTACCAGCGCCCTGGCAAGTCCAACCCGTTGCCGCTCTCCGCCGGAAAGCTCAGTAGGATAATGCTTTGCCTTATGCTGAAGTCCAACCAGACTCAAAATGTAGGGAACACGCTTTTTTATAGTTTTGGGAGAAGCTCCCACCACCCGCATGGCAAAAGCAACATTGTCATAAACCGTCATATGATCAATCAGACGGAAATCCTGAAATACAATGCCCATCCTTCTGCGTATGTATGGTATTTTTCCCTTTCTGATCCTGGAGACATCCACGTCATCCACGATAATCTGCCCGGAATTGGGACGCTCTTCACACATGATCAACTTTAAAAAAGTACTTTTTCCGGCGCCGGAGGAACCGACAATAAAAACAAATTCCCCTTTATCCACCTTCAAGTTGATATTATGCAAGGCTTCCGTACCATTGTTATAGATCTTCGATACATTTCGAAATTCAATCAAATGGATCCCTCCATATCTTTTTTCCGCCTGCAAACCCAGCGGCTGTCCGTTACTTTTATCCTGCAATCTATCATGAATCCACAGGGTTCCTATGCGCTAACGCAACGACACCCATCGGCATAGCAACATTATACCAACGGGTGCCGTGTTTTTAATTCCAATTAAGAAATTATTTGTAATCGAACTGTAATGTCTGTAATTTTTTGTTAACAGTTTTCAGCCGTTTTCCTGATATTTCAGAACTTAACGGGATTACTCGACAAATACTTCTTTACCATCAATGCTACCTTAAAAACAATGGCGTCTTCAAATTCTCTTAAATCAAGTCCGGTTATTTTCTTTATTTTTTCCAGACGATACACCAGCGTATTGCGATGCACAAACAGTTTGCGGGACGTTTCGGATACATTCAAATTATTCTCGAAGAAACGCTGTATGGTAAAGAGAGTTTCATGATCCAACGAATCAATTGAACCGCGTTTAAAAACCTCTTTCAAGAACATATCGCAGAGAGTGGTGGGCAGCTGATAAATCAGCCGTGCAATTCCCAGATTATTATAACTTACAATTGCTTTTTCTGTATCAAAGACCTTCCCTACTTCCAAAGCGACCTGCGCTTCTTTGAAAGAACGGGCCAGCTCCTTAATGCTGCCGACAACTGTACCAATCCCCACCGTACAATGCGTATAGAACTCACTGGAAAGCGTATCTACAATAGAATTCGCCAGCTTGTCCAAATCCTTCTCATCAATGTTGGGTTTAATTTCCTTGACCAACGCAATATCTGTTTCGTTGACATTGATGATAAAGTCCTTATTTTTATCCGGGAAAAGATTCTGAAGGACGTCATAGGCCGAAATATCATTTTTATCTGTAATTTTGATCAGCATACAGACACGGCTCACATCAGAATCAAAGTGCAATTCATGGCTCTTCAGATAGATATCGCCAGGCAGAATATTGTCCAAAATCACATTTTTAATGAAATTCCCGCGGTCATATTTCTCGTCATAATATTGTTTGATGCTGTTGAGCGACACCGCCAAAATTTTAGCATACTTTTGAGCCTCCGGATCAGTGCCTGCCACAAAAACAGCATACTCAGCACGGGGACGACCGCCGAAGGCTTTAAAGGTATAATCCTCCGCCTGAAAAAGGTCAGGAGAGGCAAAATCTTCTAATGCTACATTTTCATTGACTTCCCCAATCTTACCCAACTCACTGCAGGCGATGATGACTGAGGACTCATCGATCACACCGATAGTACGGTCAATCGTGTCCCTCATCTGGTGGATGATTCCCTGAAACAATCTATTGGACATGGTTCTTCCCCTTTCTTCGATGAAAAGATTTTTCTCACCGAAACAGCATTGCTGTATTTTGTCATTACTGCCAAATTCAAAATCGAACGGCAGGGAAATTCATACGCTTTTATTTTACAGAATTGACAAGTAAAATTCAACCTTTTTTTGAAAAAAGCATGCTCACAGAGCAGGAAAAGTCCTGTAAAAGCCTGAAATTCATCCTCAATGTGAAAAAACAGGGATACCGGAATCCGGTATCCCTGCACAGGTTCAGGAAATTTTAGTTCAGAATGGTCTTCTCGGTTTCCTTATCAAAGAGATGCATTTTGTTCAAATCAAATGCAATCTTTGACTTATCCCCGGACTTAGCTGTAGAAGTGGGCTCAACACGGGCGGTAATGGCATTGCCTTCACAGTTGAGGTACAGATAGGTTTCAGCGCCCATCAACTCGGTAACTTCCACGTCGGCAGTGGCATGTGCGCCGCCAACCTTCTCGATGAACTCAGGCTCGTCATGTACGTCCTCAGGACGAATACCAAACACAACCTCTTTGCCTACATAGTTGGCAACTTCAGTTCCCTCAGCCTTCTTGGCAGGGATCTTAATGGTGCATGCACCAAAGGTCAGAGTATAGTCAGAACCGCTCTTGCCCAAGGTAGCATCGATAAAGTTCATCTGCGGAGAGCCCATAAATCCGGCCACGAATTCGTTTACAGGATAATCATACAGGTTCTGAGGAGAATCCACCTGCTGAATGAAGCCGTCCTTCATAACCACGATGCGGTCGCCCATGGTCATAGCCTCTGTCTGGTCATGTGTAACATAGATAAACGTGGTGCCCAGTCTCTTATGAAGCTTGGCAATCTCCGTTCTCATCTGCGCACGGAGCTTTGCGTCCAGGTTGGAAAGCGGTTCGTCCAGCAGGAAGACCTTAGGATCACGAACAATAGCACGTCCCAAAGCAACACGCTGTCTCTGGCCGCCGGAAAGAGCCTTCGGCTTACGGTCGAGCAGATGGGAAATGTCCAGAATGCGAGCAGCCTCTTCCACGCGGCGCTTGATTTCATCCTTCGGGGTCTTACGAAGTTTCAAGCCAAAAGCCATGTTGTCAAATACCGTCATGTGAGGATACAGAGCATAGTTCTGGAACACCATGGCGATGTCTCTATCCTTAGGAGCGATATCGTTGGAGAGGGTATCGCCTATGTAAAGCTCGCCCTTGCTGATTTCTTCCAACCCGGCAATCATTCTCAGCGTAGTGGATTTACCACAGCCAGAAGGACCGACCAAGATGATAAACTCTTTATCCTCAATATCGAGGTTAAAGTCAGTTACAGCCGTTACGCCGCCGGAGTAGATTTTATAAATATTCTTTAGAGTTACACTTGCCATTCAAATTTCCTCCTGTTTTTAAACGCCGCATGCAGATGACCTACGACGTTTTTTATTGCTATAAGTATATCAGATAAATTTCCGAGTGGATATTCTTTAATTACCCAAAGATTTTTCCTCAGGTTTATGAACTTTCTATAAAATCCAAATTGCTATAGTGTTTTTGGTGCATGTTGCTATTGGAAAATGGAAGCAATTTCGGACTGTTCCAGCAGTCTCGCCTCCCCTTCCTGTAGTGTTTCATCCAGAGAAAGACCGCCTATCTTGAGTCTCTTCAGAGACACCACCCGGTTGTCGCACGCTTCGAACATCCGTTTTACCTGATGATATTTTCCCTCTCTGATCTCCACAAACGCCATCTTCCGGCCCTGGTATTCTTCCTCCCACAGGCGTGCAGGCGCAAACGTGATATCTCCCTGCCGGATTCCGTTTTTAAAGGCTTCCACATCCGCAGCAGTGACCGGGTTTTGTGTTGACGCCGCATATCGTTTGTACACATGACTTTTGGGAGAAAGCATCCTATGGGCAAATTCACCGTCATCTGTGAGGATCAGCAGTCCAGTGGTATCCTTGTCCAGCCTTCCTGCCGGAAAAAGTCCGCGGCGGCTGAGCGGCGGCGGCAGCAGATCCAAAACCGTCCGGCTTTTTCGGTCTTCTGTCGCCGAGAGCACGCCTGCGGGCTTATTCATCATAATGTAAAGGAACCGTCGATAGACAATTTCCTTCCCCTCTACTGTGACCTTGCTGTTTTCCGGATCAATTTTACAATCCGCTGTGGAGGTAGGCTTCCCGTCTACCATCACAGCGCCTCTTCTCACCAAACGGGTTACTTCTTTGCGGCTTCCTATTCCTTGGGACACCAGAAACTTATCCAATCGTTCTGTCATTTTTTACATTCCTTCCTTAGAACGGAAACGTACAGTTCCCATCAGTCAGTAGGAAAGGCCTCCTCCGGCACGGCTTCTCCTGCCGTCGATTCCACGTTCTCTGCATCTTCCCCGCTGACTGTACTTTCTTCCTGCGCAGCGGAAGAAAGCTGGGCGTCGCCCTGTACTGTGGAGCTTTCCGTACTGCTCTCAGACAAACTGCTTTCCGTCATGCCGCTTTCAGGACCGCTGCTTACCGTTTGACTGGAAGCGGAGGATACGTCGTTTTTCTTACCCGTTTCACCATAACGGGCGCTGTCTGCAGCAAATCCATGCATGAAACCGTCCACTTCAGCACAAGCCAGATCCCCGCCGACAATAAGCTTTCCATAGACCAGAAGCGTTGCATAGACTTCCTGTTCGCCTGGATAATTGGTCACTTTATATTTATATTGCGTGCAGGTTTCTCCCGCATAGGGCTTCAAATCAAATCCCTGCGCCTTTTGCATCACATTATACGTTGTGTAAACATCGTTGAACTGTGCAGGTATCATTACTTCCCGGGTCTCCGCGGGCTCCGTATCCACCTGCCAGCCAAAGCTCTGCAGATAGGCGACCCGTTCTTCATTCGTTTCGCCTGAGATTTCTTTTACCGGTTCCGTTTCTCCGTTTCCGCGCAGGAGAAGACATGCGCCTACCACTACTGCGGCGAGCAGTAGAAAGGCGATGATGCGTTTTTTGTTGGCTTTTAGCGATACTACCATCTTTCACCGTTCCTCTCTGATTCATGCTGTTGATAGATATGAGAGGATCCGTGTCTTTATGCAGGGCTTTTCCCTCTGCTGCAGAAGCGCCCTGTTATTGAAGATTTTCCAGTACGTCTTCAAACCTTACTTCCATGATTTCCAGCGGGACAGGTTCCGCCGTACATAAGGTAAAAAAAGCATCTTCAAACTCTGCGCAGACAAAATTTGCCCTGCCGGAACAGAGTTCCGGCGTTTTTCCCAACATTCTGAATTCCGTTGAGAGAATTCCCTGCGCGAATCCAAGGCCAGTGTATTTCATATAGCTTTCTTTCATGGTCCACAGCTGCGTCAAATTTTCATTTTCCCGGCTGCCGGAAGAAACCAGAAGATATTCCGCAGGAGTACAAATACGTTCCTTCAGTCTCTGAGAAAACTCGCGCTTTTTTTCCACATCCAAGCCCACCTCACAGGTCTGCACCGCACACGCCACGATCCCTCCGGAATGGGAAAGGTTGAAATAAAATGGATTTCCTTTCAGAAAAGGCTTTCCGTGAGGGCCGTATACCAGCAGCTCTCTTGCATCTTTACCGGCCCACTCCGGAAGTTCCCTGCGGACAACCCACGTGAGCAGCGCGGAAGCAGCCATACGCTCTTTTTCTGCCGCCTTCTTTCGGGTAGACTCCTGTACCAGCCTTGTCACGTAAACCATTACAAGCCTCCAGGTTACGGGGCTGTTTTCTCTTCAAACAGATGCTCCCGTGTAATATTCTTCAGCCATTTCCCGCTGCGGTAATGCTTGATCACCCAAGGCCATTTCACAAACTCGTCGGTACACAGCAGAAAATAGACCCACAACACCGGCAGCTTCAGGACAAATGCCGCAAGGCATCCCAGTGGGATGGCATAGACCCACATGTCGACGGCGTCGCACAGGAAACCGAAACGGCTGTCCCCCCCCGCTCGGAAAACTCCGGCAATCAACGTGGTGTTTACCGCAGCGCCCATGACATAGTATGTATTGATCAAAAGCATATACTTCAGATAATGCATGGCTGTCTCTGAAAGGGATGCATAGCGCAGCATGAAGGGAGTAATTGCCAAAATCAGCAGTCCGCCTAAGACCCCGCTTACAATTGTCAGCTTTACCAGCTTTTTCGCATCGGACGCCGCTTCCTGCAGCTTGTTTTCTCCAATCTTCTGTCCCAGCAGAATTCCTCCAGCACTCGCAAGTCCAAAACAGAGAACGGTCCCGAAGTTCCGCACCACTACAACTAAAGAATTAGCCGCTACCGCATCGGAATCCAGATGGCCGATGATCGCTGCATACAGGGAAAATGCCACACCCCATAGGACATCGTTGCCCAGCGCAGGCAGTGACAACCGGATAAAATCAGAAAAAAGCAGCTTGTTCCGAACGAACAGATAGGAAAATTTGAGCTTGATATCTTTGCTTTTAAAGGATACTACAAAACAAAGGATCAGTTCCAAAAACCTTGAAACAGAGGTTGCAATGGCGACGCCCAATACCCCAAGCTTTGGCGCGCCGAACAGGCCGAAGATAAAAACCGCATTGAGCAGCACATTTGTGACCACTGCGAAAGTATTGAGAGCAGTCCCCACCGTTACCCGGCCGATGCTGCGCAATACAGATAGATACACTTCAATAATGCCCCAACAAAGATAGCAGATACTGAGCACCCGCAGATAAGAGGCTCCCAGTCCAATCAGTTCCGGATCCGCGGTAAATACACGCATCATCCACTCTGGAACTGTGAGAGCCAGCACCGCAAAGGCGGAGGAGATCACCAGGGAAAAGCGAAGTGCAATGCCTTCCACTGCCTGAATTGCCTTCTTATCGCCTTTTCCGTAGTATTGCGCACAGAGCATCGTAGCGCCCGTGCCCAACCCATAAAACACCATGAACAACACATTCGCATACTGTGACGCCAATGAAACAGACGCAATGGCCGACTGCCCCACAAAATTCAACATGATCACGTCCGCCGAGCTGACCGCTGCGCTCAGCAGATTTTGAATGACAATCGGTACCACCAGTTTGCCGATCTGCCCATAAAAGGGATCCTTCAGCTTTTTCATCTCTCTCCCAACTCTCCCGCAAAAAAGCTTTGTACTTTCTTCAATATTTCGTAAATAATGGCATCATTCCATAGAAACCATAATGCTTTTAGTATAGACAGCCTATGCCCCTTTTGTCAATCACAAGTTCAACTGCCTCTCTTTGCAAAAATATTTTTAATAAAGAAAAGAAGAAAGCTGCGCTAAACACGCAGCTTTCTTCTTTTAGAAAAACCAATTTTACTTTCTCGGATTCTTAATCGCTGCCTGAGCCGCTGCCAGACGGGCAATCGGCACACGGAAGGGCGAGCAGGAAACATAGGTCAGCCCAACATTGTGGCAGAACTCGATGGTGGTCGGGTCACCGCCGTGCTCACCGCAAATGCCGAGCACGATGTCAGAACGAACAGACTTGCCCTTTTCAGCAGCCATCTTAACCAGCTGGCCTACGCCCTCCTGGTCGAGACGGGCGAAGGGATCGTTCTCATAGATCTTATTCTCATAATAAGAGTTGAGGAACTTTCCAGCGTCGTCTCTGGAGAAACCAAAGGTCATCTGAGTCAGGTCATTGGTGCCGAAGGAGAAGAATTCAGCCTCTTCTGCAATCTTGTCCGCGGTAAGAGCAGCACGAGGGATCTCAATCATGGTTCCGACCTTGTACTTCAGGTTGGAGCCTGCTTCCGCAATCACTCTGTCGGCGGTATCGGTCACTGTCTTCTTGACAAACTTCAGTTCCTTGACTTCGCCGACCAGCGGGATCATGATCTCGGGAACGATGTCCCAATCCGGATGCGCCTTGTTCACATTGATGGCAGCCTTGATGACAGCCTCAGTCTGCATAGCGGCAATCTCAGGATAGGTGACGGCCAGACGGCAGCCGCGATGGCCCATCATGGGGTTGAACTCATGCAGGGAAGAAATGATAGCCTTGATATCCTCAACTGTCTTGCCCTGGGTCTTGGCCAGCAGCTCAATGTCCTTTTCCTCGGTGGGAACGAACTCGTGCAGCGGCGGATCCAGGAAACGAATATTAACGTGCTTGCCTTCCATGGCTTCGTAGAGCTTTTCAAAGTCGCCCTGCTGCATGGGCTCCAGCTTAGCCAGAGCTGCGGTTCTCTGCTCAACAGTATCAGAGCAGATCATCTCACGGATGGCGGCGATACGGTCGGGATCAAAGAACATATGCTCGGTACGGCACAGGCCAATGCCCTGGGCGCCGAACGCAGCAGCCTGCTGGGCATCCTTCGGAGTGTCGGCGTTTGTGCGGACCTCCAGCTGACGATACTTGTCGGAGAGCTCCATGATCCGGCCAAAGTAGCCGCCCTCAGCGGAAGCGGGAACCGTGGGGATGGCTTCTCCATAAATATTGCCGGTAGAACCGTCCAGAGAAAGATAATCGCCCTCATGGTAGGTTCTGCCGCCCAGTTCGAACTTCTTGTTGGCCTCGTCCATCTTGATGTCGCCGCAGCCGGAAACACAGCAGGTTCCCATGCCTCTGGCCACCACAGCAGCGTGGCTGGTCATGCCGCCGCGCACAGTCAGAATACCCTGGGCATAATGCATGCCCTCGATATCCTCAGGAGAGGTCTCCAGCCGGACCAGAATGATCTTTTCCCCCTTGCTGCCTTCCTCGACGGCATCCTCGGCAGTGAATACGATCTTGCCGCAGGCAGCTCCGGGAGAAGCGGCCAAAGCGCTGGCCACAGGAGTGGCAGCTTTCAGAGCCTTCTGGTCAAACTGGGGATGCAGAAGAGCGTCCAGCTGCTTGGGATCGAGCATCAGCAGAGCCTCTTCCTCAGTCTTCATTCCCTCGTCGATCAAATCGCAGGCAATCTTAATGGCAGCGGCAGCGGTACGCTTGCCGTTTCTGGTCTGAAGCATAAAGAGCTTGCCATGCTCCACAGTGAACTCCATATCCTGCATATCATGATAATGGTTCTCCAGCGTCTGGCACACAGTCTGGAATTCTTCAAATGCAGCGGGGAACTTCTCCGCCATCTGGGCGATGGGCATGGGCGTACGCACGCCGGCCACAACGTCCTCACCCTGGGCATTGGTCAGGAATTCGCCCATCAGCTTCTTCTCACCGGTAGCGGGATCGCGGGTAAACGCAACGCCGGTACCACAGTCATCACCCATATTGCCGAAAGCCATCGCCTGTACGTTAACGGCGGTGCCCCAGGAATAAGGGATCTCGTTCTGCATTCTGTAGAAGTTGGCTCTGGGGTTGTCCCAGGAACGGAACACCGCCTTGACGGCGCCCATCAGCTGCTCCTTGGGGTCGGAGGGGAAATCGCTGCCGATCTTTTCCTTGTACTCGGCTTTGAACTGTCCGGCCAGCTCCTTCAGGTCTTCGGCGGTCAGCTCAACGTCCTGCGTGACACCCTTCTTCTCCTTCATCTCATCGATGAGTTCCTCGAAATACTTCTTGCCGACTTCCATGACGACATCGGAGTACATCTGGATAAATCTTCTATAGCAGTCATATGCCCATCTGGGATTGCCGGACTTCTTTGCCAGAACCTCTACCACTTCCTCGTTGAGGCCCAAGTTCAGGATGGTGTCCATCATGCCAGGCATGGAAGCACGGGCGCCGGAACGTACGGACACGAGAAGAGGATTTTCCTTGTCGCCGAACTTCTTGCCGGTAATCTTCTCCATTTCGACGATGTTTTTCATGATCTCCGCCTGAATTTCGTCGTTGATCTTTCTTCCATCCTCGTAATACTGGGTGCAGGCTTCCGTAGTGATCGTGAAGCCCTGCGGCACAGGGAGACCAAGATTGGTCATCTCTGCAAGGTTTGCACCTTTACCGCCAAGGAGCTCTCTCATAGATCCGTTGCCTTCGCTGAACAGATAAACATACTTGTGGCTCATTGGTAACAACCTCCTAAAAATGTTCAACCGGACTTTTAGCCCTCCGGATTGACAGCAGAATAAACCGTTCCAGGGTTCCGATGGCTTGTCCCGTACGGTTTCTGTTAAGAATTATAACAAAGATTGCCGGAAAATTCCATAGCTAATTAGAAGAAAATCAAATATTTTTCCCATCCTGTGCCGAGAAGTGGAAGATTTTCAATCCCAGACAAAATTCCGCTTGAAAAAAGACGGTCATACTGGCATAATAATATAATTGGCAAGCAGAAAATATTTTTATTTTTCAAAAAATGCTTTAGGCGGGTGAGACCTTCTTGCCCGCCCTTGAGTTTTGTTCAAATACTCATCCGAATTTACCTCTTGAAACAGGAAAGGAAACTTCTCCATGCTGAACTTTTGGAAAAAGGACATTTCCCCTTCCGGCCCGGTAGAGTTTTTGGTAGCCGGACTTGGAAATCCGGGCAGACAGTACGAAGGCACCCGGCACAATGCCGGATTTATGGCTCTGGATGCCATTGCAGCGAAAAATCATACCGAGATCAAAAGGATCAAGTTTAAAGGCGTCATCGGGGAATGCCGGCTGGGCGGCATGCGGACCCTGCTGCTGAAGCCTTCCACCTTTATGAACCTCAGCGGTCAATCTGTTCAGGAGGCCATGCAATTCTACAAGCTTCCGCCGGAAAGGGTGCTCATTCTGTTTGATGATATCAATTTGGAACCTGGAAAGCTGCGAATCAGGCGCAAGGGCAGCGACGGCGGACATAATGGTATGAAAAACATCATCTATTTGAGTGGTTCCGATCAATTTCCCCGTATCAAGCTGGGAGTGGGCCAAAAACCGCACCCCGACTACAACCTGGCCGACTGGGTGCTCTCCCGCTTTTCCGAGCAGGAACGCGAAGCGTTGGACACTGCATTCCAAAATGCGGCTGCAGCTTCCGAACTTATCGCCAAAGGAGAAATTGACAGAGCCATGAGCCTTTACAATTGAGGAAAGGATACGCTATGAAATTTATCCAGCAAATGCTTCAACAGTATCCCGAGTTCACAAGACTGTCCGAGGCTGTAAAAGCGGGCGAGCTTCCAGCTGCCGTGACAGGTGTCTCAGGGATTCATAAGTGCTGTCTGATCAACACGCTCTGTACACAATTCAAAAAAAGAGCTCTAATTCTGGCGGCAGATGAAGCTGAAGCGCAGCGTTTCTATGAAGACTTATACGCCATGGGCAGAAAGCCTGTTCTTTATCCGATCAGGGATTTCAGCCTCCGGGATACAACTGGCGTATCTCACGAATACGAGCGTCTCCGGCTGGAAGCGCTGACAAAGCTGCAGAACGGAAGCGCCGATTGTGTGATCGCCTGCATTGACGCAGCCCTGCAGTACACCATCAGCCCAGACAACCTCTCCAGCAGGCTGTTCCCTGTATCCGCAGGTATGGAAATGAAGATCGACGATTTGCTTTCCGCCCTTATCAAATGCGGATATACCAGGGAAGATCAGATTGAGGGGCCCGGGCAGTTCAGCCGCCGGGGAGGGATTGTGGACTTCTTTTCCCCCAGCGACCAATTTCCCGTCCGCGTGGAATTCTGGGGCGATGAAATAGACTCTGTTTCCTATTTTAACACGGATACACAGCGCCGTACGGAATCTGTAGCAACTGTAACCCTCGCTCCCTGTGTGGAGGTGATTCTGGACCGTCCAGACCTGCTGGCCGGGCGTATCGGAAAACTGCAGTCCAGTCTGCGGGGGAAAAACGCGCCGAAAGCCAAGGCCGTACTTTCCTCTGAAGCGGAAAAGCTGGAAAACGGACTTCATCTGGGCTCTTTAGATAAATTTATCACCCTTATCTATGACCAGACGGCCACACTGTTCGACTACTTTCCTCAGGACGAAAGCCTTCTCTTTTTCTCTGAAGGAAACAAACTGAAGGAACGCGTGCGTACCACCCTGTGGCAGTGGGGGGAAGACGTCAAAGACTACCTTGCGGAGGGCGTACTGTGCAAAGGGCTCGATCTCTACAGCCAGGATTGGGAATATGCGTTGGAATACGCATCAAAAGCCTCCGCCCTGTTTCTGGACGTTTTTGCCCGGGGCAGTTATGAGGTGCCTGTGAAAGCCCTGCTCAACATGACAGCCAAACAGCTTTCTGTCTGGGGGGGCGGCACGCAGCTGCTCGGTGAAGACCTCTCCGCTCTCCTTGCCCAGGGCCGGGCCTGCGTGGTGTTGGCTGGCACTGAAAGGGCGGCAGAAACGCTGGCAGAAGACCTTAAGCAGTCAGGGCTTCCCGCCTCTCACCTGGAGAGCCCTTCCACTCTTGCCAAGGGTACTGTCACAGTGACCTCTGGAAGCCTTTCCGCCGGTTTTGAGTTTCCGGAAGCAAATTTTGCGCTCATCTCTTTCGGCAGGTTGATGGCCGCAAAGGCCAAAAAGAAAAAAGATAAAAACAGCAAGGAAATCTCCTCGCTTTCCGAGCTTTCTCCCGGCGATTATGTGGTACATTCCGCACATGGAATCGGTGTTTTTGAAGGGATCCACAAGCTTGAGATGAACGGTATTGTAAAGGATTATATCAAAGTTCGTTACGCCAAAAACGACACCTTGTATGTTCCTGTCACACAGCTGGATCTGGTTTCCAAATACATTGGTCCGCGGGAAGACGCCGCCGTAAAACTCCACCGCCTCGGGGGAACGGAATGGCAAAAGCAGAAAATCAGGGTCCGTGCCGCCGTAAAGGACATCGCCAAGGAGCTTATCCAGCTCTATGCGGAACGTATGCACCAAAAGGGCTTCGCTTTCCCGCCGGATGGAGAATGGCAGCACGATTTCGAATCCCATTTTGAATTCGAGGAAACAGAGGATCAGCTGCGCTGCATCAACGAGATTAAGGACGACATGGAACGCGAAGTGCCTATGGACCGTTTGCTCTGCGGCGATGTAGGCTTCGGCAAAACCGAAGTGGCATTGCGCGCTGCCTTTAAATGCATCACTTCCGGCAAGCAATGTGCGCTTCTGGTTCCCACCACAATTCTGGCATGGCAGCATTACCAAACGATTCTGAAGCGCATGGAAGGATTCCCAGTCGATGTGGAGCTTCTCTCCCGGTTTCGCAGCCCTAAGCAGCAGGATGAAATCCTGCGGAAGATCAAACGCGGCAGCATTGATATCGTGGTAGGGACTCACCGGCTGGTTTCAAAGGACGTCCGGTTCCGCGATCTGGGCCTTGTGATTATCGACGAAGAACAGCGGTTCGGCGTGGCGCAAAAGGAAAAGCTGAAAGCCATGTGCAAAAGCGCCGATGTGCTCACTCTCTCCGCCACACCTATCCCCCGCACACTGAATATGGCGCTTTCAGGTATCCGGGATATGTCCGTCATCGAGGAAGCGCCCCATGACCGGCATCCTGTGCAGACCTATGTTCTGGAGTACGACCCGGGCGTGATTACAGACGCAATCCGCAGAGAACTTCGCCGGGGAGGGCAGGTTTACTACCTTCACAACGACGTGGCCTCTATTGCGCGTACGGCCGCCCGAATTCAGCAGAGTATTCCGGAAGCTAGGATCGGCATCGGTCACGGCAAAATGAACGAGGAGGAGCTTTCCGAGGTTTGGCGGCAGCTGCTGGATCACGAGATCGACGTCCTGGTGTGCACCACTATCATCGAGACAGGCGTGGATGTGCCCAGCGCCAATACCTTGATCATCGAAAACGCAGACCGCATGGGACTTTCTCAGCTGCACCAGCTGCGCGGGCGCGTAGGAAGAAGCAGCCGCCGGGCTTACGCCTATCTCACCTATACGCGCAACAAGGTGCTCTCCGAAATTGCGCAAAAACGGCTTTCCGCCATCCGGGAATTCACAGAATTCGGTTCCGGATTTAAAATCGCAATGCGGGATCTGGAAATCCGGGGAGCGGGGAACATTTTGGGCGGCGAACAGCACGGCCATATGGAAACAGTCGGCTACGACATGTATATCAGGCTGCTGGGCGAAGCAGTCAGTCTGATGAAGGGCGAAGAGCCGGAAAACCCAATAGATGAAGAATGTCTGATCGACATGCAGGTACAGGCTCATATCCCTGAAAGCTACATCGACAGCACCAGCCTGAGATTGGAAGTTTACCGCCGTATTGCGGAAGTCAGAAAGGAAGAAGACGCTTTTGATGTGACAGACGAGCTGATCGACCGTTTTGGCGAGCCTCCCGCCGCCGTCAAGGGGCTGATCGATATCGCCTTGCTGCGCAACACTGCCTCCCGTCTGGGTATCACAGAGATCAAACAGCAGGGAGACGCCCTTTTAATCTATAAAAAGAAGTTCGATATGCTGCAGGTCTCCAATCTGATCAAAGCAATGAACGGCAGGGTTTTGCTGAGCGCTGGAAGCCAACCGTATATCAGCGTCAAAATAGGCCCGGAAGCCCCCCTCGCTGTTCTGACCGGAATTTTGAAGCTCATGGAACAAACCACAGAAAACGATTCGGATAAAACCTGACAGCATGCCACCAGCATCCCTCTGTTTTTGACAATTCCTGTAGACAAAACCTGCTGTTTGCGGTATAATGTTTTGCGTTCGACGTAAATTCAAATTTGTGAAAGGCATGATAACCCATGAGAAACACACTGAAAAAGCTGACCGCCGCCTTGCTGGCGCTGGCAATGTGTCTGACCTTTGCAGGCTGCTACGACGAAAACAAGACCTGGGCCGCAAAGAAGGGCGACTCCACCATGCCCATCGGCGGATATATCTATTATCTCTACTC
>PPYE01319607.1_pt1 | contig 133953 bp, 101 predicted proteins | sample 1559881 | NCBI WGS metagenome assembly PPYE01 (sample SAMN08240022, study PRJNA423297) | Human gut metagenome, whole genome shotgun sequencing project.
AATTTGTAGCAAAATACTCCAACCGAAAATAGGTTGGGGTAAATTTATAGGTACCGCCGGATTATTTGGCGCTTACGTTCTAATTATCTTTTGATACCATTTCCAATGATCTATTATATACATAATTATCATAGCTGTTATAATAGTAACTCCATAAAACAAAATTACTTTTTCGAGATCATTATTAAGTTTTATTATGTTTGAATTAATTAAATATTGTAATAAACTACCAATAACCCAATGAATAATAAATAATACCATACTTAATTTGCCTAAATAGGTAAAAAGTTTCCCCTTAATTTTACTAGTATATGAAAGATTCGGTAACATAATAGCAAGACAAACAGTAAAGCAAAATAAAACGAGTCTAGGGTCACACTTATTCAAATAAATAGCAACTATAGGGAATACAAAAGTAAAAAGTTCAATAATGGTTAATATTAATTTGTTAATATTTTTAATATAATCATTAAAGATATACATTATTTCATATACAAAAGCTCCCAGACATAATCCAGCCAATACACGCAGGAAATCATGAGGATAGGTCCTTTTACCTATGACACCAACAGCACCATAATAAAAAAGTGAATACATGGATGTAATCATGATAATCCCATATCTATTTTTTATTTGCATTGTGCAAGAAAATATTGGTAGAACTATAAGCAAAGCGGATAAAAACCATAATGGACCAATAAGGTAATTATAATTTGAATAGCTTTCCGTTATCATCAAAACGTCATAAATAAAATTGCTATTAGTAAAATTAAAGAGAAAATCTCTAAAACGTAAATTTCCAAATAGTAAATCAGGTATAAACATAAGAGCATACATAGAAATATTTGCAATTAATATATATGGAAAAAATGAAATATATTTTTTTAACGTATATATAATACTTTCCTTTAGTGGGTTATCGTAGTCTTTATTGTCAAAGTGTTTCGCAGTAAAATAGCCAGAAATTATTAAGAAAAATTCTACATATAACCAATAGTTATTAGTATATTTATCTGTTAAAAGAGTTAAATGAGTTGCCATGATTAATAATGAGCTTATAAACTTAGCTAAATCTATATTACAAATTCTATTCTTCATAAATTTTAATCCTCAAAATAATTATTATCATCAGCATTATATGATTAGCGCAAATGCATCAAGAAACAATATTAATATGATGTTTTGCCCTTGTTCACATAGGTGACCCGTAATTTTTTCCCTGCGGTTAGATTTTTAAGACTAACAGGTAAAAATGTTTACGTTGCTGATCTTTAACACAATTTTAAAGAATTTATGTGTTAATGTCAAGAAAGTTTCTGAACATTAACACACAACACATAAAGAGGGTCGCAACAAATGAAAATATATTTATACAAGGAAAAGAAGAATCTTTCTGGCGATAGAATTAGGGAAGCGAGATTGAAACAACGGCTTTCGCAATCTGATTTGGCGGCAAAAGTACAGATTGCAGGTGTGACACTTGAAAGGGATAGCATAAGCAGGATTGAGATAGGAACACGCTTTGTGACTGATTACGAATTAAAAATTTTTGCTAAAGTATTGCATGTAAACGTGGAATGGTTGTTGGAAGAAGACGAAAAATAGCGCGGTCCGTTAAGGGGCGCGTTATTTTTTGAGAGAATCAAAAGTGTGAGCAGGAAGAAGCAACGGGAACCGAGGGGATATCAGTGCGTCCAAACAGGGGATGCATGAGGAGTCTGTTACTCCACAGTCATGACAATGACAGTGTATACATCGAAAAGCTGCAGGCAACCATCCCGAGTATAGACATCCGGAAAAAGCTTGCAATCCGGGAGCAGCTGGGAGGTATTTGACAAAACACTGTGGGAGAAGTAGACTATGAGAAAACGATCTGGGCAAGTTCATAGCAGGGAATCTTCTGCAACTCTCTAACTGACAGTAATTTTACTACATCCCTGTCTGCCCGGCAATTCGCAATCTTCTTTATTTTCTGGTATAATAGGATCAGAAATAAGGAGCAGATGATGGCAGCGAAACACACACTGGAAAAATTGAATAACTAATAGATTATCAGTGCCGATACAGGTGCAGGGATAAGGAGGTTTTCTCCATCAGCCCATTGAGGCAGCAATTAAGCAAAAGTTTATCCTGTATCTTTATCCATAAAACAGAATAAAGGAATGTAAGGACATAGATCCAACGAGGACTGATAGGGTAAGTGTAAGGATAATTAAGGCAATTGATTTATTACCAATGAATTGATACGTGCAAAGGTATTGAGATAAATTATGAAAATATATCGGGAGATATATTGACAGATTTCCAATTATGAGATAGGAGAAAAGAAACTTGAGAATACTTCCGGAAGAAAAAATGATGCTCAATTATGTGAAGTCCATGCAGGGAGAATATGGGGATGATTTTTTTGAGAATGATTCCAGAGAGAATGTATATTGGAACATGGCTTTGTCAAGAAAACATTCCGTTTCGTGCTATTCATTTGAAGCTGATAAGGAAGTATTGATCGTAGGAGATATTTATGGTGCTATTACAGGAGCAGTCTGTGAGATGGCATATCATGTCGATATGATTCTTCCGACGAAGGAGCATGCGGATGCTGTGTCACATCGGTATCAGAATAGAAAGAATCTGAATATTATCATAAAAGAAGATGTAACATGGCAACTTGGTAAGAAATATTCTTATGTGATAGTGAATTTGGATAATTGCGGAGAATATAACATAACAGATGCTTATGAATATGAATGCCTTACTGTTCCGGCAATAGCCCATTTACAGCAAAATGGTAAACTGATTTTATTGGAAACGGATAACCGATTATATCATTTGGAAAGATTGCTATATAAGCAGGGATTTTTCTATTGGCATTATTGTGATCCTTTGCGCAATGGAGAGTTGTTGATTGAAGCATCCAGAGATGATAACCTTTCAGAATGGAATACTGTGGATACCTGCTTGTTGAGTGATGATAAATGGGTAAGAAAGCATGGCATTCCATATCGGGGATCATCGAGAACGGAACAGGATAAAGAGCTTATAGATAAAGTAGTTCCGGTGCAATTAGAATTGCTTGAAAAGCTATTGGAAGTTTGTCAAAAAGCAAAATTACGTGTTTATCCTATGTATGGAACGTTGCTGGGGTTAATGAGAGATGGCGGCATGATACCGGGGGATGATGATATAGACGTAGCATTGCCTAGAGAAGACTTTGACAAGCTGCTGCAATTGAGCAATCAGTTTGAAACTCCGTATTTTTTGCAGACCCCGTTTAACGATGAGTGCTTTTTTGGTGGCTATTTAAAACTCAGGAATGTAAACACGACAGCAATCCATCCACAAAACTATTGGACAAATGCGTGTGAGGGTATTAGCATAGATATTTTTCCGATGGATATTACATATTCAAAGGAATGTCGGGAAATATGGAAATGTAGAAAAATTAGGTTTTTACAAAGATTTTTGTATGCGAAACCATATGGATATTTTAAAGAGTTTAAAGATATGCCAATGTTGGAATGGAAAGCATATAAATATGCCGGAAAATTACTGGATCGGGATAAATTAACGCAGAGATTATATCGTGTAATGAAAAGTGGAGATTCTCGTAGTAATCGTTGGGCAATATACTGTCATTATGGAACGAGCGCAAAAGATGCTGTACGCTATTTAGATCGAAATGCGTTTAAGAATTCCTTTATGCAATTATATGAGGGAATTCCTATGCAGGTTCCGCAGGGATGGGATAGTTTGCTGCGTGGATTATATGGTGACAATTATACTGACAGAAGAGGTTATGATGAGTATAAAAGGCGTCACGGATTTTATGATACAACAATACCGTATCAAGAGTACAAGCACAGGTTTTCAGGATTAAAGAATCCCACAGGAATTAAGGAAAATATTGTTTTAGTAGGGGATGGAAGTTTATTCTCAAAGTGCCTTACAATTTATAAAAACAGAGTGAATTTTGAATATTTAGTGCTACTGCCAAATGAAAAATTACCTGAAGAGAAAATAGACGGTGTACCGGTACTGTCATGGGAGCATTTTCAGAGTTTGAATATTTCTGAAAAAACAAACAGAATTATTATTTGTTCGGGTAATGTGCGCAGTGCGGAAAAAGTCCTGAGGAATGCAGGATACCATGAGTATTATATATACTGGTATAATAGAGAGTGGATGCTATATGCAAGTCAGACACAGATATGGAGAGAAACGTGTCAGTGAAAAAATACAAAATTTTGCAAAATACGAGAGAGCTGGTAAACGAAAAAAATTGAAACACGGTTTTAAAATACGATATCTTATGAATGAAAGAGGTAAATCATGATTACAGATTCAAGAATTGCCTGGGGGGATCAATTAGGAGCACAGTTAACGACTTTAGCAAACTTATTTTATGTAGCGGAAGAAAATGAACAACAGTTAGTATTATGGGAGGAATTAAAAAATTATAGAAGAGGATATCAATTTTTAGATGTATTTGACATTGATGATATCGAAATCATAAAAAGATCAGGAAAACTAAAAAGTAATATGGTTTCAAGATATTGCAGCCACTCCGGGAAAAAAGATAAAAACTGGCGAAAAACGATGCAACGATTCTATAATAATAAGATCATATATTATATGGATAGAATAATGTATGAATTAGTCAGGCTGGATTACAAAGACTTTATACGAATAACGGAAAAGGCGGAAGGTGGAGTTCATTTATCACCTACATTACAGCAACTTAACAGTAATAAAAACTATGATATAAATGGAGGGTTTGGAACGTACCAAGACTGGAAGAAATATGAGGATGTTATATTAAATAGAATTAGCTTTAAAAAAGAAGTAATGGAAAAAGCTGCGGAAAAGTACAATGCAATTAAAACACGCCATAAATATAGAATAGCTGTTCATTTTAGACGAACAGACTATCTGGTTTTGGCATCGTTGTGCCTGGATAATGAATACTATAAACAAGCAATGAATTTGTTTGATAGTGACCAATCTAGCTTTTTGATATTTTCTGATGATATAGATGAGATTAAAGACCTGGAATTGTTTAAAGGCAGGGATGTTGTGCTTGTACAATCAGATACTGCAGGTGTGGATATGTGCCTTATGTCCATGTGTAATGCGAATATTATAGCTAATTCATCGTATTCATTTTGGGCAGCAATGTTAAACAAACATAAAGACAAGACGGTGGTATGCCCACATGACTTTATTGGGGAACAATGTTCTTCACTATGCTATATGAACGGAAACTGGTATCCTGATAACTGGATAGCTTTAAAAAGAGGAATATGAATATGCAAGTCAGACACAGATATGGTGAGAAGTGTGTCAGTGAAAAATACAAATTTTTACAAAAAATGTAAAAAATGCTTGCGACTTAAAATTCTATATGATAATATATCTATGGAACAGAAAAGGATTACGATAAGATCGTAATCCTAATCCGAATTCATATAGAATTTGCTGACAACTTATTTTACAATGAATCCGGATGGATGTCAATCATTCCTTTTCTGTTCACAACAAGGAAGAGGAGGAGAGATGTATGAAAAACTCTAAGGAAACATCTGCTGCAGCTGCAAGAGCTGCATCTGCAGTGCTTAGAGATGGACGTACGAGCCAGAAGTCTAAGACTGCGGCTGGCAGTGCGTTGTCACAGCGTCCGTCTAAGAAGACCAAGTAAGCATAAGATGAAGGAAGAAGCCTCCCGACAAGGGAGGCTTCTTTGGGAGATGCCATGAATTATACAATTAAAACATTTATAAAGGATAAGAACGAAACAGTTTCTTCAGTGGCAAATAAATTGAAATTGTCGCGCCCCACATTTGACAGTTATATTGAGATATATGAAAATAATAAGATCATTCCTAAGCAAATATACCAAAAAGTTTTTGATGGTTTATTTGCAGATGATAGAATTCCCACAGATGTTTTTAAGGGAAGACTGGAAATGTATGAAATGATACTTGCGAAAGGGAGGAGAGACGAGGATATAGATTTCATATCAAGAAGAGCAGATCGTGTTTCGAAACTGATGAATCGCCTTCGCGAAAATATAGAATATGAAGAAATTGATAAGGATTTATATGATTTCATAGATGTGATAATACAACGTTATTCTGACAACGCTATTTACCAGATGGTTCAGTTCTTTTTGAGATTATATGGGAAAAAGGATGTGAATCAGACCACGAATCTTCAGATGGCCTTTTTTTCGGAGCTTTTCCATACATTTAATGAGTTAGATCAAAATGAAATTGCGTTCAACTATTTGGATTGGGACAAATATCGGCAGACATGCCAAAAAGCTCGTATGAAAGAGGAAATGAGGCTGGAGATTGACAGACTAAAAAATGAGCAAGAGAACTTAAGGAGACAGTTATATGAAAATAGAATTTGGTGATTTAGCGTTTGATGTCGATAATGTGAATGACATTGGAGTGGCATACTCGCGTTTGACATTGGAGAAACTGCATTCTTTTGAAGCCGAATTAGAGGTGACACAGAATGAGATTATAAGATTTGAACAACTGTATGAAGAGTACAAGGATGGAGAAGTCGTTGTTTCCGATGAAAAATTAGGGATTGTTAAGGGAAAATTTAAGGCGACATTAAAGAATGGATTGCAAGACGATAGTTCAAGGTCCAAGTTATATCTAATTTATTTTAACGAGTGTTCAAACAAGAGCTTGAAGGCAGTTGAATTTCAAGGACAGTGTTTTGAGGCAAGCAAGATTTCACAGGAAATATCTAATAGTGCGGTTATAATTAATATGAAAACAATTGTTACACCGGAACAATTTAAGATGATATATCAACTAAAATGTGATAAATCAAAGTATTTTCCGGTGATCAGAAAAGGGATCGATATAGAACCTTTGCAAATGCGTTTTGGTCGTACATTATGGTGTGAGAGCGAGGACGTTATTAAAATGTCACTTGTTCTGATAGAAGAGAAGTATGATAAAACAGCGGATATATTTCATGGTTTCGCAGAACCGCAGCTTTCTAATGCGATCAAACGGTTAGAACAATTAAAAAATCAAACGACGCAACTGTTAAATATATTGGAGAGCAATAATTTGATCACCGTACAGCAGAGAGAAGAAATAGAAAGAGAAACTGATATCAAAGATCAAATGAAAGAGTATTACCAATACGAGCGTGTAAATGATATAGATGAATGGGAATGACAGAGCATTAGATGGGGATGTGAGTATGTGTATATTGCCATCGTTTTGGATATAGTATAATATAGGGAGTGTGGGTATGTGCACATATGGAAGGGGACGGAATGAAAGTACAGATTTTAAATAGGGGACCAATAGAGAATTGCGAGTTGGATCAGGACAAAAACTTACTGGTAATCCAATGTAAAAATATTTAGGGGTAATGATATATGACTGCAGACAGGCTGAAAAAAGAAAAAAACAGTATCAGAGAATTTATGAATGCTGTAAAAGAGACAGAGGCTGATTATATTGGAATAGAAGATTCTTGTGATGACAATATAGATTCTTCTAATACATGCGATGCAGAGATGCCTTACGATATTTCAAATCTGCGCGTGGAGCCTAAAATGATTACTATATTTCAAATGGATCATTGGATTACATCGGGGACGCTTAATCTGAGACCGGAATATCAAAGAAATCTTGTGTGGGATGAACAGAGAAAATCGGCATTAATAGAATCTATTTTACTGAGGATTCCGATTCCGTCATTTTATTTTGATGAGAAAATTGATGGAAAAAAGAATGTAATTGATGGGCTACAAAGATTGTCTACGATATATGAATATATTCATGATGGTTTTCAGCTAAAAAGAATGCAGTATCTGAGTAGTTGTGAAAAAAAGAGGTACAGTGAACTGGATATGAAGTACCAATCATATATTATGGATTTTTCACTTGCGGTAAACATTATAGATGCCCGTTGTCCGATGCTGGTAAAGTTTGATATTTTCCGGCGTGTTAATACAGGCGGCTTGCCATTGAATTCACAGGAAATCAGGAATATATTGTCGGAAGAAAAAGTGAGAGTGCTTTTGAGGAATATGTCTACCTGCGAAGAGTTTGTAAATGCTACGAACGGAGGGGTTAATGATGTTAGAATGGGAGCACAGGAATTATGTCTGAGATATATTACTATTTACAGATGCTATGACTGGGAAAAGCGTGATCTGACAGAATATAGTGGATTGACCAAAACTATGGATAAGACAATATTGAATTTGAATGAACTGAAAGAAGAAGAACTTGATATTGTCTATAGAAGATTTAAAGATGCGATGAGACGGGCTTATTTGATCTTAGGAGAAAGATCATTTTGTAAAAAAGAACAGAGTAAAATTAATGCAGCCCTATTTACAAGTTGGGCAGTTGTTTTAACTCATGAAAAAGAGAAACCACTTTTCGAAGAGGATAAGATTGATCTATATGGCAGATATTTGGAACTTTTGAAGGAAGGAACCGAACTGTATCAGGCGGTCACCTCTTCAACAGGAACAAGATATAATATAGTTGCAGCAATAGAAGCAATTCGAAGCATATTTTGAGAGGATAGAATGTTAAAAGAGATAGGTATTAGAAATTATAAGTGTTTTTCGGAATTGAATTTGGAATTGAAATGTATGAATGTGCTAAGTGGAGCAAATGCAGCCGGAAAATCATCTGTGATACAGGCGCTGTTACTTGCGTCTGCCACTATGAAAGAAAAAGAAAACAATATTGATATAAATCAGGCATTGGGAGTTCAGATTGGAAATCCACAGGCGCTTGTGGCACAGAATCCTGTAGAGGGATATGAAGGAGATTTTGGATTTTCTGTAAAAGAAGATGACACTGTAGCGAGCTTTTGCTATAAGATTGATAGAATGTCACCTTTGAATTTAACTTATACAAAAACCGGAAAGCAGATGGAAAGCCGAGTGTTTTATCTGAATGCAGAACGTGTGGGACCAAGAATATCATATCCGGCAGGCGGAGAAGAAATAATCAGACCGGATGGTTCTAACGCAGCATATGTAGTGGATCAGGCTGATTTTAAAAATCTACAGGTGCCATTGAGTGTTCGATCAGAAAATTCAAACAAGTTTTCCGCTCAGGTGGAAGGTTGGATGAATTTGATATTAGGAGATGTCCAATTAAGGGTAAGTACAGAACTGACAAAGGCAAGCACAGATATCAGATATAGAAACAGCATGGTTGATCATGATATTTCACCAACTATGACAGGATTTGGCATTAGTTATATTTTTTCTATTGTATCGATGGCATTGTGGTGTACAATGCAGAAAAATACGGTGCTGATTGTTGAAAATCCAGAGGCACATCTTCACCCGGCGGCACAAAGCAGGATAGGAAAGTTTTTGCAGATTGTATCTGATACAGGAGTACAGGTGATTATTGAGACTCACAGTGAACATGTCATTGATGGAATTCGAGTGCAGGCAGCTGCAATGAATATAACAGATCATGTGTTGATTCATTTTTTCCATCAGAATAACCGTAGGATTATGGTTGACAGGATTACTGTGACGGAGAGTGGGGAACTGTCAGATTGGCCGGTAGGCTTTTTTGACCAGAAGACACAGGATTTGCGTGATTTATATCTTTTTAGGAGTAGGAATGCAGATAAATAACATACTGGAAGAAGAGAGTTTTTGCTACACAGCTGAGAAAGCAACCATGGATCTGAGAGCGGATGAAATCGACAAGCTGAGAGAAATCAATGAGTATTGTCGAAATATAAAACCTGTAAAAGAGGAACTACTATTTAGTGAGAGGATATGGGAAATAGAAGTGGAAAAGGGGGTACCTTTGTCTGATTGGCTATTTTCCGCAAAAGGACACGGTCGTCAAGATGATAAGGATAAAATTCTGGAAATTATAGGAAAACAATCGCATCAAAGGAATAATGAGGAGAGTAAAAAGATAGCAGTTGCGCTTGGGGAATGGGAGAATGCAGTATGGAATCGGAATCAATACATATCTAAGAGAAGAAATATACTTGCAGAAATAACGGATGTTCAAGAGTATTTTGATTTCATGAAATCTTGTTTTACGCAATGTGAATTTGCCGATAATATTATGGAGGAAATGAAATATATCAAGGACTTTCCTGAGCACGCAGAAGAAATTACACGGAATTTATCTGTTTTAAATGATGAAGCAATGGATTTGTATGAAAAATATCACGATAATTTATCAGAGGCAATTAAGATTTTATCGACGAAGCTTTTAGAATGCTCCAATGATCCTAAGCATAGAAAGGAATTGCAGTTTACTTTTTCTTATGAGGAATGTGAAAAGACAGGAGAAATAGGGCATGCAGATATAGAATGTTCACCGCATTTGAAATTATTTCGAAGAGATTCTGATTTGAGGATTTATTTCTATTGGAAAGATGATAGGATTGGGAATGGCAAGAAAGTCTTGATTGGCAGGATTGGAAGGCATCCATATTAGATCAATGTGAAATTCCTGCGAAGGAGTATGTGGATAAATGACATATTTATTGTTATTACAAAAGATCAGAGAGGCGTCGGCAGGGGTGCTGACGCCTTTTATGTTAGAAATTACATCTTTGGGAGAATCGCTGGTCACGTATTTGCTGCTGGCAGCGGTCTATTGGTGTATGGACAAGCGTGTGGGACAGCTGATGGCATGGAATGTGTCAGTGGGCTGCTGGCTGAATCAGTGGACGAAGAGACTCTGGAAGGTAGAGCGCCCATGGGTACGTGATGCACGGATTACACCGGTGGAGGAAGCGGTTGCGGGAGCCGGAGGATATTCTATGCCGAGCGGACACACGGCGAGAACGGCAGCCACCTGGGGGGTGGCCGGATACAGTGCATGGAAGAAGGCTTTGCGTGGGATCGCTGCGTTCTGCCTATCGATCGTTGCAGTGGTAATGTTTTCGCGTAATTATCTGGGAGTACATACACCGCAGGACGTGTTCGTGGCATTGGGTATGGGAATCGTGATACTGATCGTAACGGACCGGTTATTGTCATGGGTAGACAGCGCAGAGAATTCCTGCAGGGATATCGTTATCGCGGGAATGGGCTGCGTGATCATCTTCCTGCCGATGCTTAAGTATGGCTGCCTGTCGAATGCGGGTGCTTCTTTTGGATTTATCATCGGCTGGGTATTGGAACGGAGACTGGTTCGGTTTGAAGTCCGTGGATCATGGCAGCAGAGGATGCTCCGGTTCCTGATCGGAGCGGCGGTTCTGTTCCCGGCACTGACTTCGGGAACGGTCGTTTTATCGCATATCGTACCGGCTAAGTATGCAGGATTCTTCTTACAGGGATTTGTCGCATTTTTTATCATGTTTTTGTATCCGCTTGTGTTCAAATTGTGGGAAAGTACAGGGAAGAGGACGAGGAAAAAGATCATTGCTGTGCTGGTTGCCTTGCTGGTGCTCCTGTGCGGTATCGGAGCATACAAGATGGGATGTCACCTGAAGAACGCGGAGACAGAGACCGCCTCACAAGAAGAGCAGGGAAGTCAGGTCACGGATGCCACAGAGACCGGGGAGCCGGCAGAGTCTGCGAGACAGCTGCCGAAGATCGTGGCACATCGCGGCTACAGTGGTGTGGCACCGGAGAATACCCTAGATGCGTTTGCCAAGGCTGTCGATATCGGGGCGGATATGATTGAACTGGATGTACAGCGGACAGCAGATGGGGAAATCGTAGTATTTCATGACACGGAATTAAGCAGGATTACCGGTGCGGAAGGTATGGTATCCGAGTGGAGCTATGACCGGCTGCAGACACTGGATGCAGGGAACGGTGAGCACATTCCTACGCTGGCAGAGGTACTGGATCTCATACAGCCTACGGAACTGGGAATGTATCTGGAACTGAATGATATCGGAGAAGTGGAAGGATTTGCTGTATCGGTAGCTGCACTTGTTGAGGAAGCACAGATGCAGGATCGAGTATTGTTTGCATCCTTTAATTATCAATATTTACAGCAGATCAGGGAAGCGGATGCTGCCAACAGGATACTATGCAATACGAAGATCGGCGACGCCGACAGATTGCTTACGGAATATCCTGCGGATGCTTATGGCCTGTGGCTGGAGACACTGACACAGGATACGATCCGTAACTTACAGGCGGCCGGAAGTCAGGTATATGTCTGGACAGTGAATACAGTGGATCAGATGGAGAATGTGATCAGGCTGGGTGCTGACGGTATCGTGACGAATGAACCCGGCATGGCGTTAGTGGCAGTACATGAAGAATATTCCTGGCTGCCGGAGCATGCACTGCGGACGATTGTGCTTCCTGGGTTATATGACAATGCACTTCAGGATCCCTACGCGAATGATTATATTGTGCAGGGGATGACGAAGATAGGAAACCAACTGTTGGTGTCTGCCTATGATTCTACCGGGGATAAGAACAGCATCTTATATCGGATGGATATCGAAGGGAATCTGGCGGGAATTACGGATCTCGGATTTCAGGCGCATGTTGGCGGAATTGCCTATGATGAAGCGCACGGACTGCTCTGGGTCACCGGGGCAGAGGGAACTGTGAAGGCGATCAGTAGTGCATCAGTGTGCGATGGCACATATCAGGGGACACAGGAAGAGATCCTGGTAGATTTCGATGCAGGACTGACGAATCATAATGGCAGCAAAGTGGCTTCTTTTCTTACAGTAGACAATGGCATGCTGTATGTAGGGTCTTATGTTAAGGGAGCAACGGGAATATTATCCCAGTATGATATCCGGGATCCGTTACACCCGGCTTTCGTACAGAATGTTGCTATTCCGGAATGTATTCAGGGAATCACTTTTGTCTATGATGCCCGTACCGGACAGCGTACGATGCTGTTAAGCCAGGGACAGGACGTACAGGATGCGGCCTTGCTGGTATTTGACTGGACGGAAGGAACCACGGAGTATACAGATCCTTTGGAAACGTATGTGCTGCCGGAAGGTGTGGAACAGATTCAGATGAGTGCGGACGGTCTGTGGATGTTGTTTGAGTCGGCGGTAAGACCGTACAGAGACACCTGCAGAGTGCCGAATGATCACATTTGGCTGGTACGATGGGATGAGAGGAAATAAAGATCAGGAAAAAGGAGACGGAAGAGATCGTGCAGAAAGCAAAAAAGGAACAAGCAGGAATCATATTGTTGTGGTGTGCTGTGATCGGATTGGCATTGTGCAGCCTGGGATATTTTGTGCTGAAGACAGTGGCGGATGGATTATGGCGCGTAGATATTGATACATATTGGCACAATACAGCGTATGCCATCCGTGGTTATGATCTGAACAGGACGGCACACGGAGCCATTGTGGTCGACAGTGTGGGTCCCATGCGTTCGGCAATCATCATGCCCTGGGGGCGGCTGGTGGCGAACTTGATCTATCCCGGATTCCTGCCATTGAATGTGGCTACAGTATATTATTATATATTGACTGCAGTATGCAGCATTGCAGTCGTGAAACTGATCTATGACTGGATGCGTGAGGAAGCCTTATGGGAGAGCAGGCGGAGCGGTCTGCTGATCGCGATTGCCCTCGTGATCATGCCGATGTATTGGGACGACGCACTGGATACCGGTAATATGGGCGGAGTGCTTTGCCTGTTTACGGTCATGGCGGTGTTTCTGATGAAGCGGCATCCGTATGCTGCATCTTTTTTGCTGGCGCTGGCATGCATCAAACCGCAGAATATCGGATTATTTCTCCTGGTACTGTTGCTGAAAAAGCAGTGGAAGATTCTGTTTACCACCGGTGGTATGGTACTGGGTGGCTGGGGAGCAAGCCTCCTTTATGTAAAAATCGCCGGCTTTTTGCGGGAGTCTGTATTGGTGGCGCATGCGCAGGAAGCAAATGCTGCGGCCGGCTCTGTGACGGCACAGATCATCAACGGCTATGCCGGGAACGGCTCGGGTTCGGATAATGATTTCTTCATGTACGGAATCTTCAGCAAGATGTTGGATTATGGCTGGAATTCTTATATGGTGCTGGTGGCATCAGGATTGTTGGGAATCTTTTTCACCTGGTTGATGCTATTTTGGCTTCGTAAGACGGCAGTGGCAGACTCTATGATCGTCGGATTTGCAGTGGCCGCATTAGGCTCGGTATTTTGGTGCTATAAGACGCCTTGTGATGAGATTATCATGATATTGTGTAATCTGCTGATTCTGCTGTATTGGAAGGTGTCAGAGCATGGAGTCGGCAATGCGGTCTGGTGCGGTATTTATCTGGCAGCAATGAATGCGAAGATATTCCGATTCTGGGGGAGGAAACTGATGCCGGGGTTGGAACTGCGGACGGCAATCACTTGTGATATGATACTTCGTATTATTATTTTCGCAGGAATGATATGGATTCTGAGGAAGAAATATCTGATGACAGCCAAACAGCGGGAGAGGAGAGCCGATGTCTGAAAATCTGAGAACGGTGAGCATTATCACCGTGACATATAACAGTGAGAAGACGATAGTGGCAACCATGGAGTCTGTATTGGCACAGACATACCTCGCACTTACACAAGAATCCAAAGGCTCGCCGACACCATTGATAGAATATCTGGTAGTGGATGGTGCATCAAAAGACCGTACGGTAGAGATCGCAGAGAGTTTCCGGGTGCGTATGGAGGAAGCAGGGATCAGACTCCGGATACAGTCGGAACCGGATCAGGGAATCTACGATGCCATGAATAAAGGTATCCGTATGGCGACGGGTGATATTATCGGGATCATCAACAGCGATGACTGGTATGAACCGGAGGCGGTCGAGACAGCAGTGGAGACATTTGCGGCGGCTGGATGTGATGCGATGTTTGCCGATATCCGGCTGCACAGAGCGGATGGCAGCAGTTTTGTAAAGAAAGCGCGGCAGCGGAGATTTCAGACTTCCAGAGACTGGAATCATCCAACGATGTTTGTAAAAGCAGAGGTATACAAATCACACCAGTTTCGGCAGAAGGGGATTCACGACGACTATGGCTGCTATCTGCAATTGTGCAGGGAAGGATATAAGATTGTCACGGTAGACCGGGTGTTGGCGGATTTCCGGATGGGAGGAGCCAGCAACTGTAAAAACCTGAAAGAGTGTATCCACAGAATCGGGGATCGCTATAGATGGTGCTATCGGATAAACGGATACAGCAGATGGTATCTGGCGGAGTGTATTTTCATAGAGGCAGTGAAATTCATATTGGGATAGGTGAGAATTCATGGCGGATCTGACAGCAATTATTTTGACAAAAAACGAAGAAAAGAATATTGAATATTGTATTCGTTCCATTCAGCCGGTAGCGAAGAAAATTGTAGTGATCGACAGCTTCAGCACGGATACTACCGTAGAGAAAGCCAAAGCTCTGGGGGCAATCGTCTATCAGCATGAATTTATCAATTATGCAAAACAGTTTATGTACGGTTACAAAATTGCGGATATACAGACGACCTGGGTGCTGCGTATTGATGCGGACGAACGGCTGACCGAGGCGTCCGCAGCCGAGATAAACAGACTGTGCGAGGAGAATATGGATACGGATGTGAATGGGCTGATCGTCCGATTTGAAGTAAATTTTATGGGAAGAAAGCTCAGGCACGGAGGAATCTATCCTTTTCGAAAACTTCTGGTATTCAAATACGGAAAAGGTCAGATCGAGGATCGCAATATGGATGAGCATATCGTATTGTGGGAAGGGCGTGCCATCGAGATGAAAAATGACTCGGAGCATCATGATTATAAGGATCTGACCTATTGGATCTCCAAGCATAACTGGTATTCCGGCAGGGAAGTGTTGGATTATTATGCACATAAAGATGACCCGATGGACGGCAGAGATCTGAATGCAGCCGCAAGAGTAAAGAGATTCATCAAATTCCGTATTTATTACAAGCTTCCGATGGGGATGCGGGCACATCTGTATTATTGGTACCGCTATTATGTGAAACTGGGATTTTTGGACGGCAAAGAGGGGAAAATCTATGCTTTCCTGCAGGCATACTGGTATAGGTTCCTGGTAGATGCCAAGATTTATGAGAGGGAAAAGCAGGAGAATGCTGCCATGGGAGAAAAGAATGAAAAGTAATATAACAAGCACTGTGAAAGCAATCGCCAAAGGCCTGATCATCCTGATCTGCGGTGTCGTAGCCGGCACGATACTGCTGACGGCGGCGTACGCATTGCCGGTAGAGCGGATGCATGATCATGTGGAACAGGCGGCAGAACTTCTGGTAGAAGAGGGAGCTTATCCGCGTCTGTATGGCGGTCAGGATATTCGTATGAATCCGGAGAATTTTCTGGATCTGAAGGTGATGCTCTTAAATACCCGAGGGATGGCAAGGGATAATATCACGGATGCCACCATGCTGAATATTGCAGTCTATCCCGGAGAAGGGAATGTACTGGAACGGGCAATGCTTGCCGAACGTCCTGTTTATGAGGATTGTAACGGTGTGGCTACCGAGGAACTGAAACGGTATATGGACGGGGATACCGGTTATGCAATACAGGAGTATTCCAGGTATTGGCATGGATATCTTGTGGTCTTGAAGCCATTATTATTGCTGTTTCGTTATGAGCAGATCCGCTGGCTGAATGTTGGATGGCTGCTGTTTTTTCTGGCTGCTGTTTTATGGAGCTTCTTACAGAGGGGCAGCAGGGAGAATATGCTATTGTGGTGCTATACCCTGCTGTTTACGGTGCCGGTCATCATTCCGCTGTGTATGCAGTATTGTACGGTAAGCTATGTGATGCTGGGAGCAATGCTATGGATGCTTCGCAGAGGATATACACTGGATGATAGACGGACCGGATATTTTTTCCTGGTGGTGGGACTGTTGACGGCTTATGTGGATTTTCTGACGTTCCCACTTATGAGTCTGGGACTGCCGCTGGTATATTTACTGAATCGCAGTTATGCATCGAAATTAAAAGATAAAATCCTGCGCGTATTGCAATGTGGAATCGCCTGGGGAATCGGATATGCCGGAATGTGGGCATCCAAATGGGTGGTCGCATCGCTGCTGTTAAGGCGGAATCTGATCGGAGAAGCGGTAGAACAAGTAGTCTATAGAAGTTCTTCCACACCGGATGTCGGAGAATTCTCCATATCACCGCTGCGGGCACTGGCCTCTAATCTGAGCTGCTTTACCAATGTGTATTTTCTGGTATTGATTGCAGTGGGACTTGCGATGGTTCTGATATTACGGAAAAAAGCAGGAATCAAGGCTTGGAATTGGAACGCATGTATTCCGTATCTGTGTATTTGCATTGTTCCTGTGGTATGGACTATGTTGTTTAAAAATCATTCCTACGGTCATGGATCATTTACTTATCGTATGTTTACCATGACGATTTACAGTGGGATGAGCATGCTGTTGTTCTGCGGCAGAAGGGTAGAACCGGCAGGTGGGGATGAGGGAAAAAAGCGAAGAATCCTGATATTGAACGGCAGATATCTTCCGGGCTATAAGGACGGAGGACCGGTGCGCAGTATTAAGAATCTGACGGATCGCCTGGGAGAAAAATATGATTTCAGAATTCTGACAGTCGATAGAGATCATGGAGACAAGACAGCCTATCCCGGAATCTGTTACGGAGAATGGCAGCGTGTGGGAAACGCGGATGTCATGTATGTGGTGCCGGGAGGATTCACTGCGAAAGTGGTGAAGGATGCGGCAGTGTGGGCTGATGTTGTATATATCTGCGGATGTTATAATGACTATGCGCGGATGGCACTACGGCTGAAGAGAGATCGTTGGTATCCTGCCAAAGTGATAGTGGCTTCTATGGGAAGCTTTTCTCCGGGTGCTTTTGGGCGTAAGAATCTCAAAAAGAAGTTATATATTTTATGGATGAAATGTAGTGGAAGATTCCGGATGGTGGAATGGTCTGCAACGGATGAAATGGAAGCTGCCAATATCAGAAACGTAATTGGGAAAAAGGCTGTCTGCAGAATCGCACATGACTTGCCCAGACAGGTAGACCTGTCTCTGACGCCGACGATGAAAGATCAGGTACTTCGTGTGATTTTCCTGTCACGTATCTCGGATGAAAAGAACCTGTCGTATGCTTTGGAAGTGCTGGGACAGATCACGGGAAAAGCAGAATTTGATATCTATGGCTCGAAACATGATCCGGAATATTTTCAGAAGTGTATGGATCTGGCCAAGAAGCTGCCGGACAATATAACAGTGAAGTATTGTGGAGAAGCAGAGTCGGAGCGCGTACCGGAAATCTTTTCCAGGTATCAGGTGTTCCTGTTCCCCACTATGGGGGAAAATTACGGGCATGTCATCTATGAGGCACTGACCGGCGGATGCATTCCTGTGATCAGTGACAGAACCTCCTGGAAGGATCTGGAGGAAAATGGAGTCGGGAGCGTAATACCGCTGGAAGAACCGGAAAAGTTCGTACAGGCAATGCAGACGATCGCAGATATGTCGCCCGGGGACTGCTATGCACAGCAGCAGAAGGCACAGGAATATGTGAGGGAATATAGTCTGCATGTGGATAGCAGTGGGTATGAGGAAATGTTTGATACACATCATATAAACTTTTGAGATTGTTGAGAAAACATAATGGTTATGATATAATGAGCCCAGTAAACCGGACGGCTGCGAAGCAGATATTTGTTTTTCTGGGTTCATTAGCGAAAAAGTGAGGGTGATATATGTTAGAACTTCGAAAAAAACTAAGCCGGTATCAGGAAATCTTTTATCTGCTGTTCCTGCTCCCTATGACAGGAATGGTTTCCATGGGACTGAATTCGGAGGACAGAATCTATCTCTATGTATTCGCAGCGGCGACATTATTCCTGGTACTTAAGATGGCAGTGACGGATTATAACCTCAGAGAATTCGTTGTGATAGCGGTGCTGACATTGGTGTTCGGAGCCATTTTCTTACGAAATGGGGAGAAAACATTGCTCCTGACGCTGATGGCAATCTTCGGTGCTAAGAACGTGAATCTCGATAAAGCATTGAAATATGCGCTTTGGGAGAAAGCAATATTTACTGTGGGAACACTGACGCTGGCGGCGACCGGGGTGATAGAGAATGAATCCGTATGGCTGCCTAAAAACCTGGACTATCTGGAACTGCATTGCTACGGATATTACCAGCCGAACACGGCGTTTGCCAATATTTTTGTGGTATTATTGTTGATAATTCTGGTATATAGAGAGAGACTGAAATGGTATAGCTATCTCATAGGCTGCTTCATTATGTTTGGGGCGTATGAAGTATTTTTGTGCCGGACGGGGCTGCTTGTCTGGGTGCTTCTGTGCCTGATGGTGCTTTGCTATGTAGTGGCAAAACATTTTCATGTGGAGAAAATATACGGTTATCTGTTCACGGCGATCCCGGCAGTCCTTACTGTGCTTACACTGGTGCTCCCTCTGATCGCACAGAAAAGTGAGGCATTTAACCAGTGGATCAATCTCATGCTGACAGGACGTATCAATCAGATTAACAGTATATATGACAGACTTTGGAATCTTGTGCCGGGGCAAGCAGGGAGAGCGTCGTTTGATAGTATGTATGTAACCGCATTATATAATTATGGGTGGATTCTTTTCCTGTTCGTATTGGCTATATATATCGTCGGAATGTGGTATTGTAATAAAAAGGGGCAGTACTACGCGGTCATGGGGCTGGGTATTATGGCAGTGTACGGATACATGGAGCTGTTTCCGCTCAGTGCACTGTGGAATCTGCCATTGTTGTATCTGTCACAGATTTTATTTCAGGGGAAGATAGTAAGGGATGAACAACTATAATAAAAAATATCAGATCATAGAAAGCTATGGTTTATTCTTGTTGGATGTGATCTGTATTACGATATCGTATGCAATGGCGTATCAGATGCGTTTTCATGGGGGTGATTCTCCGTTGGGAAACCGCGAGATTGCGCAGATCTATCTGCCGTTTCTCCTGATCTGTATGCTGAACAACTTTTTTACCAATGAGTATAAGCACTTCTTCCAGAGAGGATACTATTATGAATTGCTGCGTGTAGTGCGCTACAATGTGATCCTGTTCCTGGCAACGAGTGCTTACATCTATGTATTCCGCTTGGAACTGGAATTCTCCAGACTGTTATTGGGATATTTTGTCGTTATCAATACGATCGTGACTTATCTGATACGGATCGCGTTCAAGAGCTATATGCGCCGGTATTACAGCAAGAGCCGCAGCAGTGATAAGGTCATGATCGTAACGTGCGAAGCGGAAACAGAGCATGTCATGGAGCAGATCGCGAAAGATGCGGCATGGAGCTACGAGGTCAATTCCATTGCTGTGATGGATGCTGATCATGTAGGAGAGCAGATCAGCGGTATTCCTGTCGTGGCGAAGGAAGCGGATGTCATTGATGTGGCGAGACAGAGCGCGGTAGATGTCGTATTGCTTTACTGCCCACTGATGGATCATCGGGAATTGGAACTTCTCGTGCAGTCATTCCTCGCAATGGGAGTGGTCTGCCATAACTGTGTGGAGCAGTTCGGATTCGAGATTCCTTGCAGAGGTGTGGGAAAATTCGCCGGGATGCCGGTGATGACTTATGCAGTGACAGAGCTTGATTATCGCCGTATGATAATCAAGAGACTGATGGATATTGTAGGAGGCAGTGTGGGCGTAGTAATCACGCTGCTCGTTACACCATTTGTTGCACTGGCGATCAAACTGGAATCGAAAGGACCGGTATTCTTCTCGCAGGTACGGATCGGTAAGAATGGAAGGAGATTCAAGATGTATAAATTCCGCTCGATGTATATCGATGCGGAAGAACGGAAGAAAGATCTGATGGCGCAGAATGAGGTCAAGGGACTGATGTTCAAGATGGACAACGACCCCAGAATCACAAAGGTCGGACGCTTCATCAGGAAAACAAGCATCGACGAGTTACCCCAGTTTTTTAATGTACTAAAAGGTGATATGAGCCTCGTAGGTACCAGACCGCCGACTGTCGACGAATTCGAGCAGTACAATATCTACTACCGCAGAAGATTGAGCATCACGCCGGGTCTGACCGGTATGTGGCAGGTGAGCGGAAGAAGTGATATCAAGGATTTCGATGATGTCGTGAAGCTGGATCTGAAGTACATAGATGAGTGGTCCCTGAGACAGGATGTGAAGATTATCTTCCAGACGATAGGAGTCGTTCTGTTTAGAAGAGGGTCGAAATAACCAATGTTAAAAATGGATGAGAGGATACTTTGGGTGAGCTATCAACATAAAGTTGAAAAAAAAGAAATACCGACATGTAACATAATGGGAGTAGACATTGCAGCCATTAATATGGAATGGCTTTTGAAATTTACGAAAAAGAACATTTATAAATTATCAGGGGATTATATGTGTGTTTCCAATGTGTATACTACGGTTACGGCAAGCGAGGATGCTGCGTATTGCATGATTCAAAACGGAGGAATTATGGCAATACCTGATGGAGGACCATTGTCTTATATCGGAAGAAAAAGAGGGTATCGTAATATGATGAGAACGACGGGACCATCATATATGGAAGAGATTTTGAGCATTTCCGAAGAAAATAACTATACACATTTTTTTTACGGTGGAACAGAAACTACAATAGAGAAGATTTCACAGGTGTTAAGGGACAAGTATCCTAAGGTGAAAATTGTCGGTATGTACAGCCCACCGTTTCGTGAATTAACTGATTTGGAAGATGAAGAAGATATTAAAAGGATTAATGCAACAAAGCCAGATTTTATATGGGTGGGGTTGGGAGCCCCAAAACAGGAATATTGGATGGCAAGACATCAGGGAAAAGTAGAAGGATTTATGGTAGGGGTAGGAGCAGGATTTGATTATTTGGCAGGAAATATAAAAAGAGCGCCTGAATGGATGCAAAATAATAACATGGAATGGGTATATAGACTGATTCAGGATCCCAAAAGACTATTAAAAAAATATTTGTATTCAAATAGCAAATTTGTATGGAATGCTGTTATACGGAGAAAATGATGTTTATAACAATTGATTTGGTGAAAGCAATAGCCTGTTTGCTTATTGTGAATTTTCACTGCTCATATGTGTATCCGGAGTCTCTAGCGGTACTTAGTTTTGGTGGAGATTTGGGAAATAATATCTTCTTTATGATTTCTGGTTTTTCGCTATTTCCATCCATAGAAAGGAGCTCATTCAATGAAATCGGTTCATGGGTGAAAAAAAGATATTTAAGAATTCTTCCGTTAAGCATGATGTTTAATATGCTGAGTTATTTGTTTATGCCAAATCGAGAATTTGTAGGAAGCATATTTCATTGCTTTATATTTCCCATGGTGTATTGGTTTATAGGTGCGCTATTTTTATTTTATCCGTTGATTTTCTTAGTTCAAAAGATAAAGAATGAGAAAATGGAAGCAACTATAATTGTTCTTTTATTAGTACTTCATGTGATATTTGACTCGGTACAGGCAGAGAGGTATTTCATTGGCTTTATAGCAATGATCGTGGGATGTTGGTTAAGAAAGAATGCCGAAAAGCTTGAAAAAAGGGGGCATTGTCTTATTGTTTCGGCTGTTTCCTTTTTCATATATGCCTTTTTGAAGATTATATATGCAAAAGAAATCGGCCAACCGCAAATGATTCATTTGTTGATTGGCATTGTGATATTGCTGACATCGATTTTTTTGATATTAGGTTTATTTCGAAGAGAAAAAGAACTTAAAATAATGGTAGAAAAAAATGTATGGTTGAATAAAATCATACATTTCGTAAGCAGTTTGACACTATCTGCTTATTTGTGCCAGCAATTAATCAACTTTACAATAGTGGATTTATTTTTGAAATTGAAATTTCCGTTTTCTGTGGCTGCATATTTAATTGCTACTTTTGCAGCAGCATATCTTGCATACTGGGTTGATATTTGGTTTAGAAAGGTTTTGCTAAAGAATAAATTATGAAAAAGACAATTCTAATTTTTGCATTAAGTCGTTCCCCATGGATAGGTGGAATATATTACAGGAAAAATATAATTCATATGCTTTTGCAAAGCAAAGAAATTTTAGAGAAGTATAATATTCTCGTTATTACAAATGATAAATATGTTAAAGACTTTGAATGCTTTGGAGAAAAGATAATAATAAAAAGTTGTGAGGATAGATGGGTATTATTATTCGCATTGCTTTTTTTGCCTATATATTGCATAAAATATAGAGTTAAGTACATATTTCCGTTTAAACCGTATGCTATATTAAAATTATTGCAAATTATTCCTGTTTCATGGATCGCTGATTTTCAACATTGCTATTATCCGGAGTTTTTTGAAGAAAAAGAAGTAAAGCAAAGAAACAGAAATTTCAAAAAAATGTGCAATGCTCAGAATCCATTAGTTGTAAGCAGCCAAAGTGCACTGGCAGATTTAAAAAAATATTATAATGCAGAGAGGAAAAACGTATATGTCGTACATTTTACTTCTTACATTGATGAAGAACTCAAAAAGATGGCTAAATTAGATAAAAAAATGCTATTAGAGAAATATGACTTTTTGAATAAAGACTATTGCATTATTTGCAATCAGTTTTGGAAACATAAAAATCATGTATTGGTTTTACAGGCAATAGAACTGGTAAATGAAAAGCAACCGGAAAACAATTATATATATGTATTTACTGGAGAACCTAATGATAGAAGGGACCCTGATTACATTAAGACAATAAACAGACAATTGCAAATTCCCGGAATAGTAGAAAGGGTGAAAATATTGGGCTTTATTGATCGGGTTCAGCAATTGTATCTGATGAGTGAGGCCAAGTTTATTATCCAGCCCTCTTTGTTCGAAGGCTGGGGGACTGTTGTGGAAGATGCTAAAAAGATGGGGAAAAAGGTTCTGCTGTCAAATATAGATGTTCATTATGAACAAAAAAACTCAAATTGTATAATGTTTGATAAAGAAGATGTCAACAGTTTGGCGGATGCTATTATAGATGCATTTAATTGTAAAATTCCAAAGGTGATGCAAAGCGAGGATAACACAATAGAGTATTCGAAAGTTTTAGAAAAGATTTTTGAATGATTGATACATAATAACGATTAAACGGAGAAAGCTGAATGATTGTTTTAATTACAGGCAGTAATGGATTTATAGGAAGAGCAATTTCATTGAGAATGCAGAAAGAGAACTACACAGTATATGAATGGAGTAGAGAAGGGCTCTTCTTGAACAATTCAAAAATCCAAAGCTTTGTTATAGAAAAACCGGAAGATGCGGAAAAGGTACTGTTAATTGTAAAACCGGATATAGTAATGCATTGTGCGGGATCAGCAGATGTTAATTATTCTGTGCAGCATCCGTACGAGGATTTAAGTAGCAATTATATTACAACACATAATATTTTATTTGCAATGAAAAAGACAGGAGTAACTTCAAGATTTGTATTATTTTCAAGTGCTGCTGTATACGGAAATCCTGTAAAATTGCCAATGAGTGAAGAAAAACCGATTCATCCGTTATCTCCTTATGCCTTACATAAGAGGGCAGCGGAAGAAGTATGCCTTTATATGAATAAAAATTACCATATGGATGTGAAAATACTTAGACTTTTTTCTGTATACGGTCCAGGATTAAAAAAACAGATATTTTGGGATATGTATCATAAAGTAAAAGAGTCTGGCAGATTGAACTTAATGGGAAGTGGAGAAGAGAGCAGAGATTATATATATATTGATGACCTGGTGGAAGCGGCTATTTTAGTGGCATTAGATGAAGGAAGAGATATTATATATAACATTGCGAATGGAGAAGAAACGACGATTTATAAGGCAGCAATGACATTTGCAAAATATATGAAGATACCACAGGAATTAGTGACTTTTAGTGGGCGAAGACGGGAAGGAGATCCTATTAACTGGTGTGCAGATATCACCAAGTTGAAAATGCTCGGATATAAAAGAAAGTATTCTTTTGAAGATGGTGTGGAAAAATATGTTGATTGGTTGGATGAATTTAATACTTCGATAAATAACATTTAGAAATATATGGAGATTTTGATGAAAATATTAGTATATTCCGTTTGTGACTATGAAAAGCTGCCAAATGGCGGAGAGGTTATGCTTCTAAATAATTTTTTGTCAGCTAACAGCAGTAGTAAAAACAATTATTACTTAGTGGGAATGAGCTTTGATAAAAAAGACGAAGTGGGAAAGTGGCAGAAAAAGAAAATAGGAAACAAAACGTATGATTTTTTTCCGGTTTGCAAAATCCTGAAAGATAAAGAAAAGACACATATTCCTTTTAGACTGAAGGTGATGCTTGGAATAGCACTTTATTGGAAAAAGATCAATGCCATTGATGCTGATTATCACTATATTCATGAAGCGGAATTAGCTATTCCTATGTGGAATAAAAAGATTGATATTGTTTATCATGGTCATGGAGATCCTTGTCAGACACTGAAAATATCAAGATTTCCTATATTTAGATTAAAAGTTTTTTCGGATATATATTGGAAGATAATAGCTGTTACACTCAAAAAAAGCTGTAAGCTTATTTGGGCAGCCGACCGTTCAAGAGAATTGTACATAAAGCAACAACCTAAAATGAAAGAAATGGTAGAAAATAAGAGCTGTACGGTACATTCCTCTTTTGATACAAAAATGGTGCCGGATAATCGTCTTAAATTAGATTCGAAGAAAAAACATATTGTGACAGTTGGAAGATTATCAAGAGTAAAAAGAATAGATTTTCTGTTACAAGTAGTTGCGGCGCTTGCCCGGGAAGAAAAGGATATTGATTTTATAATATGCGGAGATGGGGAAGAAAAAAGGGAACTTATGGATTTAAGCAATAGATTGGGAGTCGCAGACAAGGTTGTTTTTTTAGGACTATGTGATAGAAAACAAATTGCTACAGCATTAAAAGAGAGTGAAGTTTTTGTGTTTGCCTCTGAAAATGAAGCAATGTCACTGGTAGTGTTAGAAAGCCTATATATGGGAACCCCTGTTGTTTCTACAAACGTAGGTGATATTGCTTATGCAGTGCATAATGGCGAGACAGGTTACCTGGTGAATGATTATGATTTAAGCTTATACGTGGACAGTGTAAAAAGAGTACTTGAATTAGGGAAAGGATATTTTTCTGAAAATTGCAAGGTAATGGCGAAAAATTTCACACCTGATAAGATGGCTCAAGGGATAAATGAGGTGTTTGATGAAATTGAAGCGAACAAAAATAAAAATTCCAACATGCAAATTTAGTGTCAAACAATATATCATGTTGACGATGTATGCGACGCCGTTTATTGACTTGCTGAATGGTTTCATTGGGGATAAATTTCCGGTAGGAAAAATATGTCGTACTATGATTATTTTGATGAATCTGTTTTTTTGCATTAAATATACTACGTTTACGAGCAAGAAGGTAGCGTGTATTAGTTACTGCATTATGATTTATATGATAGTACATGTATTGGTAGCTGACATGATTTCTACAACAAATAATTTTACACGGTCTATTAATTTTACAATGAAACTAATGTTATTTGTTTCAGAATTGCTACTTATTATTTTAGCTATCGAAAGAAATATTATTAACAAAAGAAACATAGAAAAATTTTGGAAATTTAGTTGTTGGTTTGTCCCGGTTTCACTGCTAATAGCGAAAGTGTTTAATTATTCTAATGCAGTATTTAGTTCTAAAGCCGGGTTATACGCTTCTGTAAATGCAATGTCTATTATTTTTATTGTGCAGTTTATACTATGCATTATGTATGCAGAAAAACAAAAAAAATATTGGATGGCAGTATTGATGAATATGTTGGTACTAGCATTGCTCGGAACGAAATCACCATATTTGTATATTGTTTTAATACTGATCTTATTGATGCTGTTTTATTCAAAACATCGAGCAAAGACCATTGGAGTAGTAGCTTTGTGCGGAGCTTTTGCATATTGTGTGTTGAAACGATATTTCCTGGATAAAATTATAGAAATATATAAGTATCAATCCTATTATCTATTATATCAATTACAGCATAAAGCTATTTGGGGCTATTTGCTAAGTGGTAGAAATGTGATGGTTAAACGAATATGGGACATGTTGGTTACTAAAAATTTAATACCAGTTACCTTTCTTTTCGGCATTGGAGCAGGAAATCTGGTGTCAGGAGCGGAAATGGATATGATAGAAATTCTTTTTTCTTATGGGATAGGAGTAACTGTCGGGATATATTATCTGGTATTGCGTAGTTTTGGATGGCATTGTGTGGAAAAAAACAGAAACTTATTTTTTAATGTTGCAATATTTTGCCTTGTAACATTTGGATTCTTAGGCGGACACACATTTACAGAGGCTATAGCGGCAACATATTCTGCTATATTAATAGGTTATAAGTATTCGTTTAAATATGAGGATTATTTAAGAGGTAAAAGTGATGAGCAAAATGACAGCGTTTATTATAACTTACAATAGACTTTCCATGTTGAAATTAACTTTAAAAAGTATATTGGAGCAAACATACAACGAGTTTGAAATATGTATTTTGGATAATTGCTCAGATGATGGAACGCAAAGGTATATTCAAGAGTTAGATAATCCTAAAATCAGGTATGTTCGGCATGATAAGAATCTGGGAGGAGCAGGAAATACCAATTATGCTTTTGAACATTGTCAAACCGAATATTTTGCTGTGTTTCATGATGATGATATTTTGCATAGTGATTTAATAGAAAAAGAAATAAGTTATATGGACAAACATCCGGGATGTACAGCAGTTTCATGTTTGGCTAATAATATAAACGAAAAAGGCGAAAGAACAAGAACGATTGATGCTGCTAAATATCAAGGACGTGTATATAAAGGAAATGAGTTCTTTAAAGAGTATTTACATCACCAGGCAACATTTACATTTCCGGCAACAATATACCGCACCTCTTTTTTTAAAACCACAGGGATTAAAATAGTGAAAGAAGCCGGACCGTGTGCAGATGTTGTATTGTACATGGATATAGAAAGGAATGGAGGGACTTTATCAGAAATTCCGCAGGTATTGATAGATTACAGAATCTATACAGAACAAGATAGTTCTTTGCATTTGGAAAGTATGTTAATAGATTTAATGAGATATTTGTGCAGTAATGAATATTACAACAAATTATTGCAGAATGATCAGACAGGGAAAAAAAGATATTTTAAGTGGTTTGCCAGAAGACTGATGGTACGAGTTGCTTCAAAACATATTAACGGAGATCAGGCAATAAATTATTTGAAAGAAATGCAAAAAGTATTGCAATGTTCTGATGGTGTATATACTGCATTAACTATTTTGATTCATATAGAGAAACGAATGCCCCATATCACACAAGGTACCTATAATTTGGTTAAAAGGAATAGAATGAAAAGATGAATATAGCAGTTATCACTCCCTATGGAAAAGTTTATAATAACGATAAATTATTTGATCTGTCGGCATGTAAAATAGGACAAAATTTATTATTGCCTGAGATTTTGCTTAAAGAAAATTTTGAAAAAACAGGACATGCATATCATACTGCGGATAGGTACAATTTTAAGGAAATTGATATATTTGTTTTTAAGGATTTAAGTAATAATTCGTTGGCAACAATAGATAGTTTTGTTGACTTGATTAAATATGTTCTAAAAAGAAAATGGGAAAATGATTATTTATTAAAATGCTTGATGAGTAAAAAGAAAAGCAAAATGATTCTCGTTATGCAGGAACCTCCGATCGTGTGCCCTAAGTCATACGAATCAAAATACCACAGATATTTTGACACTATTATAACATGGGACAAGAAGCGTGTGGATGATAAGAAATATTATCTATTTTACTATCCACAAGTGAAGCCACTTAAAACGTTAAAAAAAGATTTTTCCGAAAAAAATTATATGACTATGATTTGTGGATATAAAACTTGTAATGAAAAAAACGAGTTGTATTCCGAGCGAATGAAGGCAATCCGATTTTTTGAAAAAAAGGATGATTCCTTTGACTTGTTTGGCGGCGGATGGTCACGAGAGGAATATCCTTCCTATAGAGGAACTGTAGATGACAAACTTTCAACATTGTCAAATTATAAATTTTCAATCTGCTTTGAAAATATGAAATCGAAGAATGGATATATAACCGAAAAGATTTTTGATTGTTTTTTTGCGGGATGTGTTCCCATTTATTGGGGGGCCGAAGATATTGCGGATTATATTCCGAAAGATATATTTATTGATTTTCGTGAATTTAAGGATTTTGAGCAACTGGATAACTATCTTCGAAACATAGATGAAGAGACATATCGCTCAATGATAGCTAAGACGGAGGAATTTTTAAATAGCGAAATGTTTGAAAAATTGTTTTCTGTCGGGGCTTATGTTAAAAGAATGACAGCTTTGATTTTGAAGGAATAGACATGAAGAAAAAGAAATTGGCAGTAAATATTCTTTACAATATGTTAAATCAATTAGTGGCATTAGTGGTACCTATTATTCTTTCACCCTATGTTGCTCGTGTCCTTTCCCCGGAACTGATAGGAGAATATTCGTATTCTCTTGCAAACAGTTCATATTTTGTATTAATAGAGTGTTTAGGGTTGTCATTATATGGAATGCTGGAAGTTTCGGCACATAGAGAAGATAAAGAATATATAAGCAAGGTATTTCTTGGGATTATGTTTATAAAAATAGCATTAATGCTGGGGTGCATTATTGCTTATGGAGTACCATTTATCTTGCTTGCTAAGAATGACAGATGGCTAAACACTGTGATGATATTAAATATTGTGTCATCTGGAATTGACACAACATGGTTTTTGACAGGGCTGGAAGAATATAAGATTACAGTAATGCGTAATGTACTAGTTAGAGCTGCTAATGTTTTTCTGGTATGTATTTTGGTCAAATCCGAGAGAGACTTTGCGATATATGCAATAATTATGCAATTATCATCCTTTATTAGCTATGCTATAATAATACCAACTGTAATTTCTAAAATTGAAATAGTAAAAGTTTCACGAAGAGATATTGACAGATATTTGAAAACATCAATGGCGTATTTCGTACCGGGATTGATTAATACTATTTTTACATCAGCAGATAAAACGGTATTAGGCGCTTTTGCAAATAAATATGAAGTAGGAGTCTATGAGCAGGCATCAAAAATCAGTACCTTGTGCGGAAGTCTGATTAATTCTATAAGTAATGTTATTTTGCCGAGAGTGACCTACTTGAATCATGGTAAAAATAAGGAAGAAGCAAAGAAATTATTGTATAAGACGATTAGATATGCAGCAATTATGGCAATAGCAGTTACATTTGGCATTTTTTGTATTGCTGAAGAATTCATTCCTATATTTTTCGGTGCCGGCTATGAAAAAAGTGCAATTTTATTAAAAATCTTAGCTGTTAATGTTCTTATGAGTGTATTGGCTAATTATTTAGGACAACAATGTTTGATTTCTAATAGAAAGCAGAAAGAATACAATATAGCGATTACGGTGGGGGCTGTTTTGAATGTTATTATGAATTTATTAACTGTAGGAAGATTGCAGTCAGTAGGAATTTCTATCTCGTCGGCTATTTCCGGTATGGTTGTTTTTGGAATTGTTTTATTGTATAGTAAAAATTTAATTCGCCTAAGAGACATTTTGAAGATGAGTTGGAAGGCAATTGTAAGCGGTGGAATTATGACGATGATTGTATATCCGATTCATTACGGGAATATGCCAATGCTGGAACTGCTAATTAAAATTACGGTGGGCGCATTCGCGTATGTAATTATGCTTATCATTTTGAGAGAGGAAGGAATATTAAAAATTAGCGAGACGATAAAGGCAAAATTATAAATGCCTGCTATAAATATTAGTAGAAAGGTAGATATAGAATGAAAGTAGTATTATTAGCCGGAGGCTACGGCACCAGAATATCCGAAGAATCACAATTCAAGCCGAAACCAATGATTGAAATTGGAGGGAAACCTATTCTCTGGCATATCATGAAGGAATATTCCTATTATGGATTTAATGATTTTGTGATCTGCGCCGGATATAAGCAGTATGTGATCAAAGAATGGTTTGATGATTATTTTCTGCACAACAGTGATGTGACCTTTGATTATACAGACGGAACGAAAAAGATGATCGTACATAGCCAGCACTGCGAGCCCTGGAGAGTGACGATCGTAGATACCGGATTGAATACGATGACAGGTGGGCGAATTAAGAGAATACAACCATATATCGGAAATGAACCATTTATGATGACTTATGGTGACGGTGTCTGCGATGTAGATATTCAGGAGTTAGTGAAATTTCATCAGAATCATGGCAAGATTGCAACGCTGACCGCGGTGATCCAGGAACAGCAGAAAGGCGTACTGGACATCGGCGGAGACAATGCGGTTCGGTCTTTCCGAGAGAAAAAAGCTTCGGATGGAGCGATGATCAATGCTGGATATATGGTATTAAATCCTGAAATATTCGATTATCTTGACGGAGACAATTGTGTATTTGAAAAGGCTCCGTTACAGAAGCTTGCGGAACAGGGTCAATTGATGTCCTATATACACAAGGGGTTTTGGCAGTGCATGGATAATAAACGTGAAATGGATCTGCTGGAGAAGATGTTTACAACCGGAAATGCACCCTGGAAAAAGTGGGAGGACTAAAAATGCCTAATACATTTGATTTATCTTTTTATAAAGGGAAAAGAGTATTTGTGACAGGACACACCGGTTTCAAAGGTTCCTGGCTATGCCATATGTTAGCAAATGCAGGCGCAGAGGTAACCGGCTATTCCCTTAATCCGCCTACGGATCCGTCTCTGTTTCAAATTGCAGAAATAGAGAAGGAGGTACATTCTGTAATAGGAGATATCCGGAACTACCAACAACTTTCCGAAGCATTTCAACAGGCGAAACCGGATATTGTGTTTCACCTTGCAGCACAGCCGATTGTCAGAGATAGTTATAAGGATCCTGTCTATACCTATGAAACAAATGTTATGGGAACCGTCAATATTCTGGAATGTGTGAGAAAAAGTGATACCGTCCGGTCATTTTTGAATGTAACGACGGACAAGGTATATTTGAACAAAGAATGGGTATGGGGATATCGTGAGAATGAAGAATTGGACGGGTATGATCCTTATTCCAATTCTAAGTCATGTTCAGAACTGGTGACACATTCTTATAAAAACAGCTTTTTTGCAGATGGTAAAGTAGCCATATCTACTGCCAGAGCCGGAAATGTGATCGGCGGCGGAGACTTCGCGAATGACAGGATCATTCCGGATTGCATCAGGGCGGCACAAAGGAAAGAAGATATCGTGGTAAGAAATCCTTTTTCAACCAGACCTTATCAACATGTGCTGGAGCCGCTGTATGCTTATCTTATGATCGCGGCGAAGCAATATGAGGATGGGAAATATGCCGGGTATTATAATGTAGGACCGGATGACGTCGACTGTTTTCAAACCGGAGCCCTGGTAGATCTGTTTGTGAGCAAATGGGGAGAAGGCATGAAATGGATCGATCGTTATGACGGAGGTCCTCATGAAGCAAACTTCCTAAAACTGGACTGCTCCAAACTGAAAGCTACATTCGGCTGGAAACCGCACTGGAATCTGGATACGGCAATCGAAAAAGTAGTAGAATGGAGCAAATGCTGGATGCAGGGAGACGACATCCGTGCCTGCATGGATTCAGAGATCAACGAATTTTTAAGCGTAGAATAAGAGAGGAAATGTAATGGAAAATTGGAAGAATGAAGCAGAGGCCAGAGAACAGATCAAAGCTCTGGTAGCAGAATATTATAATGATTTCAAAAAGCCGGAACAGGAAAAGGCGTTCAAACCGGGAGACAGACTTTCATATGCAAGTCGTGTATATGACGAGAAAGAAATGTGCTCTCTTGTAGATGCTGCATTGGATTTCTGGCTGACAACAGGACGGTTTTCAGATGAATTCGAGAAGAAGTTCGCAGAGTGGATCGGTGTGAAATATGCGAATCTCGTCAACAGCGGATCTTCGGCAAACCTGATCGCATTTATGGCATTGACCGCACCGGAACTGGGAAAACGTCAGATTAAAAAAGGTGATGAAGTGATCACTGTTGCAGCAGGATTCCCTACAACCATTACGCCTGCATTGCAGTATGGAGCAGTACCTGTATTCGTGGATGTAACTGTTCCCCAGTACAATATTGATGTCACGCAGCTGGAAGCTGCCCTGAGTCCGAAAACGAAAGCAGTTATGATTGCGCATACGCTGGGAAATCCTTTTGATCTGAAACATGTGAAGGAATTTTGTGACAAACATAATCTGTGGCTTGTAGAGGATAACTGTGATGCTCTGGGTACGAAATATACGATTGACGGAGAAACAAGATTTTCCGGTACCTGGGGAGATATTGGAACATCCAGTTTCTATCCGCCTCATCACATGACGATGGGAGAGGGTGGCTGTGTATACACGAACAACCCTTTATTGAATCGTCTGATCAAGAGTTTCCGTGACTGGGGACGTGACTGTGTATGTCCTTCCGGAAGAGATAATCTCTGCGGCCATCGTTTTGACGGACAGTTTGGAGAGCTGCCTCAGGGCTATGATCACAAATATGTATACAGCCACTTCGGATATAATCTGAAGGTAACGGATATGCAGGCTGCGGTGGGCGTAGAACAGCTAAAGAAATTCCCGTCTTTCATTGAAGCAAGACGTCATAACTGGGCGAGACTGCGTGCAGCACTGGAGCCGGTAGCTGATAAACTGATCCTGCCGGAGCCTGCTAAGAACAGTGAACCTTCCTGGTTTGGCTTCATTGTCAGTGTAAAGCCGGAAAGCGGGCTTACCAGAAACCGGGTTACCAGATATGTGGAAGACCATAATATTCAGACACGCTTGTTATTCAGTGGAAATATTACCAGGCATCCCTGCTTTGACCAGATCAGGGGAACGGATGCATATCGTGTAATTGGAAATCTGAGTCAGACAGACTATATCATGAACAATTCTTTCTGGGTAGGCGTATATCCCGGAATGACAGACGAAAAGATTGATTACATGGCGCAGATTATCAAAGAGGCAGTAACACAGTAACGATTCCATAAAACTTTTACACAGGGGGAACAAATGAAACAGAGATTAGCGGATTATGTAGCGGATTTTTTGGTAGAGCATGGTGTGACCGATTGTTTTAGCGTAGTAGGCGGAGGCGCAATGCATCTGAATGATGCATTGGGACATAGGAAAGGACTGCAGGTTACTTATAATCACCATGAACAGGCCTGTGCCATTGCCGCGGAAGCTTATGCAAGACTGGACAACCGGATCGCTGCCGTCTGCGTGACCACCGGTCCGGGAGGAACGAATGCACTGACCGGAGTTGTCGGCGGCTGGCTGGATTCTATTCCCATGTTTATTATCAGCGGGCAGGTCAGATATGATACGACTGCCAGGTATGCAATGCAGTTTACGGATGGACTGCCACTGCGTGCAATGGGTGATCAGGAATATGATATTGTAAAGTCGGTTGCCCCCATGACGAAGTATGCCGTAATGATAGAAGATCCTAAAATGATCCGCTATGCGCTGGAAAAAGCATGGCATCTGGCTACGACCGGAAGACCCGGACCTGTATGGATTGATATTCCGGTAAATTTTCAGGGCGGATATATTGAAACGGAGGAACTGGAAGGCTATGATCCGACAGAGGATGATGCAAAGCTTCCTCCGGTAGTGGATGAGCAGACAGTTCGTACCGTGTTAGAGAAGATCAGGAATGCAAAACGGCCTGTATTTCATGCAGGCTACGGGATTCGTTTGTCCGGTGGATATGAGGCTTTCCGCCGGGTGGCAGAGAAACTGAATATTCCGGTTGTAACTTATTGGAATGCAGTAGACTTAATTGAGGATGAAAGTCCACTGTATTGCGGCAGAGCTGGCAATATGGGAGACCGACCGGGCAACTGGGCGATCCAGAACGCAGACCTGATTCTGGCAATAGGAACGAGAATCTCGATCAGGCAGGTTGGATATAACTGGAAGACCTGGGCAAGAGCCGCAGAAGTGATCATGGTGGATATTGACCGGGCAGAGATGAAAAAGCCGACACTTCACGTTGAAATGCCAATCTGGGCAGATGCAAAAGATTTCCTGAATAAAATGGACAAGCTTATTGGTGAGCATTATCCGGTAAATCAAAGCCAAGAATGGCTGATGACCTGCCAAAGATGGAAGAAGGATTACCCTGCAGTCTTACCGAGACAATGGGAGGAAAACGGCAAAACGGCAAATGTATATGCTTTTGTAAGATATCTGAGCAGCAGACTGCCGGAAAACAGTCTGACAGCGGTATCTAACGGAGCCTGCTGCGTTGTCGGAAACCAGGCGTATGTGATCCAAAAAGGAAGCCGTATGGCCAATAATAGTGCGGTTGCCAGTATGGGCTATGGACTTCCTGCAGCAATCGGAACCTGTATCGGAGGAGGACGCCGGACTACCATCTGCCTGGAAGGCGATGGAAGCATCATGATGAATCTGCAGGAACTGCAGACCGTATTGACGAACCGCTTGCCGATCAAACTGTTTTTGATCAACAATAATGGATACCATTCTATCCGGATCACGCAGAACAATCTTTTCAAGGAACATAGCAAAATCGGTATCGGACCGGAATCAGGAGACCTGTCTTTTCCTGAATTTCGTAAGATAGCGGAAGCTTTTGGGTATCCTTACTACTCTGCCAGCAGCAACGAGGAGATGAAGAAGGTGGTAGATGCGGTACTTGCGCTGGATGGCCCGGTATTCTGCGAGATTTTTACCGATACAACCCAGGTATGGGAACCGAAGAGCAGCACCAAGAGATTGCCGGATGGTACTTTGGTGAGTCCACCGTTGGAGGATCTGGCTCCGTTTTTACCGAGAGAGGAATTAGAGAAGAATATGTTTATTCCCTTGATGCCGGAGAAATAGACTGCTGGCTTTGGAGACATAGAAAAGCTTTGTCGCAAAGGAGAATACAATTAGGAGAACATCATGGAAGAACGCGAAATTGATTTATTGGATATGATTACAGACATCCTGTCCCATTGGAGAGGGCTGCTGGCAGCACTTATTGTAGGTGCGGTTTTAATGGGCGGATTTAGTTATGTGAAGTCCTATCAGAATGCGCAGAATGTAGACAGTCTGGAGCGATTGGAGGGGATGCTGCCAATGCAGGAGCTACAGGCTGTGCAGGTATTGCTGGAGCAGGAGAAAGCGTATGCGCGACAAAAGTCATATTTGGATCATTCGGTAAGTATGCAGCTTGATCCGGAACAGATCGCACAGAGAGATCTGATCTATAACATCAAAATGGAGGATCCGGAACAGGGCTGCCTGTTGACTCAGTTGTACGTTGATCTCATCAACAGTACAGCCATGTATCAATGGATAGAAGAAAAGACGGGAATTGCCGCCAATGTTGCCGGAGAGTTGGTTTATACAGATGCAGAGCAGACTGGCGCAGTGACGGATATTGTGAAAAGCAATGAAAAGGTTCGTGTGCAGTATTTACAGGAATCAGCGGATACAGTTAAGAACAATGTGAAGATTATTGTACGTTATACACAGGAATCGGATTGTGATCAGTTAGCAGAGGCTGTCAAAGAATATATGACAGAGCAGCAGAAAGCACTGGAACAGAAAGTGGGGACACATCAGCTGATTCTGATCTCTGATATAGGAGCAACGGTAGCAGATACAAATCTTAGAAATAACCAGCGTAACAATGTGAATGATTTGGCGGATCTGTCCTACGAGATTAGAAAAGCAAAGGAAGATTTTACGGATGAGCAGCAGGAATATTATGATTTGCTGGTTCGGAAGGAAAACGAAGCAGTAGAAGCAGAGCCGGAAGACGCAACGGTAGAACAGTTGACAATCAGCCATTCAATCAGCAAGAAATATGTCTTGTTGGGAGCAGTGTTATTTGCATTTGTTTATGTGGGAATTCTGTTTTTGCGGTATATTTTCAACAGCAAGATTCGTGTGTCCGATGAATTGCAGAGTTTATATCATATTCCGCAGGTTGGCACCATAGTCAAAGATTCCGGGAAAAAGTTTATTGTGGATAAATGGGTCGATGATCTCAGACATTATGGTAAACGTAAGTTCTCTGCGGAGCAGTCTGTAGAGCTGGCATTTGCGGCAGTGAAGATTGCAGCAGTGAAAAACGGTCTGAATAATATCTGCTTGATGGGATGCAACCTGAGTGCCGGAGCGGATGCTGCATGCGAAAGCTTGAAAGCTGCATTGGAAAAAGAGGGAATTACCGTTACTGTTCTAGATAATCTACTTTATAATGCGGAAGTTATGGAAAAAGTCGAAACCATGGCAGGTGTGGTATTGGTTGAAAAGGCAGGATCTACTCTGTATAACGAAATCGCGAGCGAACTGGCACTATTGAAGCGACAGGAGATAACGGTTCTGGGCGGCATTATAGTAGAGTGATTGTAAACTTGCTGTGAGAAGGATTGCTCAACACGAAGATAATCCTGAAATTATTTGAGAATTTGGGTATTTTGTCATGTTAACAGATAGGATCGCTTACAAAAATCGAAAGTGTAGAAGGGAATACTTAAGAGATTTATGAAGTTTTTAGTGATAGGGATAATTACATATATAGTTCTGCTTTCGTTTGTGTTATGTACCACACCGCGATCTCCGTTGTCCAATGTACGGATCGTGAATGGAAGAAAATTTAATGTTGGCATTACAGCTTTGGTGATCTGTCTGTTGATTGCAGTGGAGTCCTATTGTATGAGTATGAATCCGATGTGGACGGGAGAATATCCGACGGAGCACCTGCATCAGTATGAACTGATGGCGGAATCGTTACTGCAGGGAAGACTGGATCTGCCTTGTGAGGCAAGTCCGGAACTGAAGGCTATGGACAATCCATATGATTACAGTATGCGAGAACAGTTGGGCGTGGAATATCATTGGGATCATGCCTATAAAGATGGGCACTACTACATGTATTTTGGCGTGGTACCGGCGTTGGTTCTGTATTTACCATATAGAATGATAACGGGAGAACCGTTAAACTGTTATCATGGCACGCAGGTGTTCTGCGCCGGCATTATTATAGGGTTATTTGTTACACTATATTTTTTAATAAAGATTTTTAAGGCTAATGTTTCCTATGTCACTTATCTGCTGATGAGTACTACTTTTTCAATGATCTGTGTGTGGTCATGCATGAATACACCTTCGCTGTATTGCACTGCTATCTCTTCGGGGCTATGTTTCGCAATATGGAGCATGGTATGTTATTTCTGTGCTGTGTTTTTGGAGATGAAGTATTCCAAGCGTATAGTGCTGGCTGTTCTTGGGGCACTGTGTGGGGCATTGACATTTGGCTGTCGTCCTACCATTGGACTGGCTAATCTGATTGCGATTCCATTGTGCTGTTTATTTATAAAGAAGAATGTAAAATGCAGGAAGCAGCTTGTGGGATTATTATGCGTCTTTGTACCATATATACTGGTAGGCATAGGGTTGATGTACTATAATTATGCACGTTATGGTAACATACTTGAATTTGGACAGCGGTACCAGCTTACTGTTACGGATCAATTGTCGCTGGGGTTTGGCGCGGTGTCGCTTAGAACGATTTGTGGAGCAATTGGAAATTACCTGTTTGCCTGGAAGTGCGGATTTACGGAGTATTTTCCGTATGTGAAACTGCAGGGAGCTATTCTTAATTACCCGATTCTGATTCTTGGGTTTGTAATGCTATTTGTGCCCACAGTCTGGAAACGCTTAAAACAGGAACAGTTGATCGGAGTAAAAATTGGACTGTGGCTGTCTGTGATTGCGATAGCTATATGTGACTCTATGATGTCTCCGTATATTCGGGAAAGATATCATATGGATATTTATTGGCTCTTATGCATCGACTGCATGTTGAGTGCTGTATTGCTTTTTGAAAATGATGCAATCCGTGTAAAAAGAATGGAGCTTATCGTTTCAGTAGCTTGTTTCATGTCACTGTTTTTAATACTGTTGTATTACATGATCCCGGATGGAGACAATACTTTTGGAGAAGTACTATATAATACATACGTTATTAAAATATACAAGGTTCTGGGACTGAATGGAATGCTGTTTTGAAGTAGTGATGTTAAGATATTTGTTTACAATGCCGATATCATTTTATAGATAAAACATAGAAAGAGAAAGTACGAATGAAAAACAAGAATTTTTTACAGGCAACTTTTCCGGGGATTATGCTGGCAGCATTTTTGCTGACTTCCTGTGGAACACAGAATACACAGGCATTAACAATGGCGGAGGAAGTGCAGGAAACCGATGCAGCTGCAACGAATACGGAAGGTTCTGCACAGGGAGATGTAAGTGCACAACCGGAAGGCGGCGACACAGAGGAAGCGGCGGCTTTGACCAAGCGCAATGAACTGGAATGGGAGCAGCGACTGGACTATACCACAGAAAGACAGGCGCAGTTAGCTGAGATCACGGTAGCACTGGAACAGGATACGGAAGATGTGAAGCAGAAGGCGCAGGGACTGCTGGAATCCATGGACGCAGGGAATGTCGACGCAGCAGTGGACAATATTCTGGCAGAGGATTGGTATACTGTGATGCTGTCGGATCTTCTGATCGGACAGAGAAATTATACAGGAGCGGCGGGCAGCGATGGCGATTGGAAGATGACGATTCTGTCCGATGAACTCGGGCAGCATTGTACGGCAATCGAGTATCCGCTTGGCGATGGCAGAATGTTCTATGTACAGGTGACAGATTCCGAGATCCGTTACTATGTCTGTGCATCTGATCATACAGGTGCTTTTACGAGCGCGGCACTGAATCTCGCGGATGGAAGTTTGGTAAGCTACGAAGGCACTTTGTCCGCGGCTAACAGTCCGGAAGGAACGCTTATGATACAGATGGGTGCGGTTGACCTGAGTAACGGTGCAGCGGAAGCTTTTCATAACCGTAGTGCACAGGTGACTGCCTACGAGGGAGAGTTCTCATCTGATGGAAAGCCGACGATAACTACTCCTGCAAACCTGAACAAGGAAGGGAAAACAGCATACGCATCCGCAAAAGCGGGTAGGACAACGTATTATTTGACAGTAGCGTCGGATAGAATCGAAGATGCATTTACGCCGAAGCAGCTTGGCATCAGTAATATTTGGGAGTAAGGAGTCACCTATGACATTTAAAAATATAATACAAAGAATGCCCATAAAGGAATCTGTGGAGAAATTCACTAAGAAATGTTTCATCGGCATTGTTCTATCTGTATGCAGTCTCCTGCTGTGGAAACCCGTGCAGGCGCTTGCTGCGGATCGCACTGTGGCGAATCTGGTGTTGATGGTGGATTTTGAAAACGATACCACAAAATTTGCAACAAAATATATGGGATATGAGCAAATATATACGGACACCCCTTATAGTGGCGTACATGCATATATCCGGGCAATCTCGGATGGAAAAGTGGAAATAAACAGCCTTTTCCCACAGGACCTGGGAAACGGTCAGTTTGTATCGCTTACACTTCCCGGCAGCAGTAAGGACTATACTAAGGAGAGGGAAGCGGAATTTGTCAATACGGTCGTAAATCTGGTGAACGAAAAGGTGAAAAATGGTGAGATAGCAGCGATCACAACGGGACTGGACAGCGGCAACAATGATGAATACATAGACAATGTAACATTTCTTGTACAGATGGCTGACAGGGTTACACCTGATAAGACAAGCGCCTTTTATCCGCATAAGGCAGATATCGGATCAAGCGGCGGGCAACTGTTTGGAAAAAATATGGTGGTCTATAATATTGTGCCGTCCAGCAGCCTGGGAGTAGATCCTACAGGCAGATATTCGGGCCTGGGATATTCCACCGTATCTCATGAGTTATTGCATTCTCTGGGAGCTCCGGACTTGTATCGTACGACCGGTGATCTCGGAGAACCGGTAGGTATCTGGGACCATATGGCAAAAACGGCTGCTGCAGCCAGCTATCCGTTGGTATATACCAGAAAGGACCTTGGCTGGATTCCGGATGCAGATATTCCTACGGTGACGAAAAGTGGTGACTATGAGCTCGTACCTGCTACGAATACAAGCGGTACACGAGCGTATATTTTAAAGACACCGTTGTCATCTTCGGAATTTTTTGTGGTGGAATATCGCGAGAAAAAGGGGAGAGGAGCAGACTACAGTACCCCCTATGATTTCTATCTTCCGGAATCCGGACTGGTGGTGTATCGTGTGAATACTGCGGTAGAACATACGAATGCTGCAGGCGACAACTACATGTATGTATTCCGTCCGGGGACACAGGACAGCAGGGGTGCGAGAGAGACATATACGGTGACAGGGGCTGATGGTACTGCCACTGAGGTGAATGCGGTACAGAAGGCAGCGGTAGGAACAGCAAGCCGTCCGACATTGGGCAATGCGGATATGAGTGCTCCCTGTACGGCGGATACTATTTTTTATGATGACGGTACGAACAGCGGTATTGTAATCAACAATGTAAGCTTTAGTAACGGAAAGGCAACATTCCATGTAGAATTTCCGGAATTGTCAGGGGACACCTATTGGCTGCCGCAGGGTGAGGCTGTCAATGGCTTGCAGGGACCGGTGATCACCGGCAGCAAGGATGGAACGAAGCTGTATCTGGCGGGCTCACAAGTAGATGCCTATGGCAATAGACAAGGTGCTGCATTGTACGGATGGCAGGATGAGACATGGAAACCGTTAGGAACAGTTGGCACCGGTTATACTCCGATATATGATATATTATACGCGGATGATGCGGTATACATGGCATATATTGAGAATGGAAGTCTTACAATAGGAAAGTATGAAAACGGTGTATTTCATACAGTGTATTGTTGGAACGGATATTATCCCACAAATGCAGCTTTGATTCAGGTAAACAATGAAGTGTGGGTGAGTTCCCATGCAAGTGGCACTTTCAATATAGCAAGAATAAATGGATCTTCCCAACTGACCCCATTACAAGTGCAAACAAAAAATTTTACAGGAACTGCCGATATTGGTAATCCCACCGCATTTTTCTTTCGAGGAAAATGGTATGCGGTATATAGCGACTTCAATGCTTCCGGAGAGGATGCGAAGGGGAAAATAGCATGCTATGATACGGCTGACAACTCCTGGAAGGTAGTCACTGTGATTAACAACTTGACCAAGGTGAGAATGGCTGTAAGTAATGTGGTGGGGGATACGGTTTATATCGTGGCACAGGATGCCGACAATACGAATGCCTTCCTGATATGGGATGGAACAACGCTGCAAGAACAAACACTGGACAGATCGTTGACAACCTTTAGCTTTATTGTAAAAGATCAGATTCCTTATATTATCAGGACAGCCGGAACAGAATTACGCGCGGATTATTACAAAGACGGAACATGGTCGGAACTGGCGAATAAGATTGCTTCTGATGCGAATTTGTTTGATGCATTCTGCGCTGACGGAACGATGTATGTGGCATCGTCTTCCACAGCAGGGATTACGACGGTACGCAAGATGAAAACAATCGACGGTACCCCGGATCCTGATCCCGTGCAGCCCGGCGTGGGAAGCGGCAATGTTGTTCTGACGCTTCCTTCAGGTTATAACAGCAGTGCCAAACTCTATATCGATGGTGTGAAGGTGAATAGTACAGCCTGGCAGAATGATGAGTCAAAACGGCTGGTGTATGTCGGCAGTAACGGCAGCGGTCCGTTAGGAACGGCGGCACAGACTGCTGTAGCTTACTACTACGATGCTTCCGGGATACCGAGAGGTATGTATGTGTGGATGCTTTCTTATGAGGGTGACCATTATACAGCAACAGCGATTCCGGAGTTTGAGAATCTGTTTACATACCATGGATTCTCCGTACGTTATACCGGCAACACGGGACTGCGGTGTGTTTACGGCATTGATTCGTCGAAAAAAGCACAGCTGATCAGTACTTCCGGATTGAACGGTTACCGGATCACGGAGATGGGAACATTGATCATGCGTCCAGATAATTATGAAGAGAATCCTATGATCTATGGAAGCAATAAAGTCTCAGGAGGAAGAACTTATTGGGTGGCAAACGGTAAGGTTAACAATAAAGTGATCCGCAAAATAGACGGAAGAGATCGGTTCGCAAATGTATTAATAAAGCTGCCGCCCAGTCGTTATGATACGGCATACTATTTCAGACCATACGCAGTGATGGATTATAACGGCAGCAATGTTGTAATCTACGGACCTGAGATGTCCAGAAGCATGTATACCGTCTGCAAGCAGATATTGGGTCACAAGGATTTCGAACCTGGTACTTCCGGGTATCATTTCCTGAAAAATATTGTAGACAGTGTGGAAAATAAACAGTAATTCGTCGATACAGACATATATTAAAGGAGTTACGACAGATGGAAAGTAAGAAAAATACATTTCAGATCGTTCTGATCTGTATTCTGACAGTGTTGGTGCTGTTCCTGACAGCAGCATTATACCGGTCATGGAGAGTGGCAGGAGAATTGCAGGTGCAGCTGGCAGAGGCACAGAATAATATGATGACAGTAGAAAATGAACAGGAGACACAACCGGTCGCTGCAGCAGACAATACCCGGACGGTACGTGTGATGAACGGTATAGTACAGCTACAGGATGAAAACGGCCAATGGCTGGATGTGGCACCCGTAGAGGAATTACAGCAGGCAGATCCCGTGTTGGCCGGGAGAACCAAGATGGAGAATCTGATTACGCAGAATAAGGAAGCAGTGCAGAATGGGACGATAGATGAGGAACAGATTTCCTCGATACTTTCCAAACAAAGTGCTTTAATGGGAGCATCATTAGCAAGAGCATCTCAGGTACAGAGTGCCGCAGAAAAGACAACAGTACAGCAGACGAAACCTACAAATGCTGCAACTACGGTTACTGCACCGATAGCAACTCCGGTACCTACAGCACAGCCGGCTATCGGCGGCAGTTCGGACAGTGGTAGTTCGGACAGTGGCAGTTCCGGAGGCGGCAGTTCGGACAGTGGCAGTTCCGGAGGCGGCAGTTCGGATAGTGGCAGTTCCGGAGGTGGCAGTTCGGACAGTGGCAGTTCCGGAGGCGACAGTTCAGACAGTGGCAGTTCGGACAGCGGCAGCTCCGGAGGAGATAGCTCTGACAGCGGAGACGGCGAAGATATCGGCTGGACGGATGAAGTGTTGTAAGCAGGGATTTGTGAATATCTGAAGAGAATAGGCTTATTGGTGTCTGGTATTTTAGGATTGAAGCCGGTGTGGATCTGAAAAAAATTACAAATTGAGGACAAACGAATAATGGGAACATCAAAAGATCCGGTAAACGGCACAGAACCCTTTGATGTTCCCAATAGTTTTTATCAGGTTTTAGTAATTCTTATTTCTCTAAATCGATCGTCTTTAATAATTCGCGAATCTGTTCTACATTTATGCCAGCGCATTATATATCTGCGTGTTGCGGCAACTCACAATTGTACAGCCTGCATTGATTTGTGATAAAAGGCAGATGTTTTTTCCACAAAAAGAAAAGGATGCTCTTAGACTCTTCACAAGGAACAATAAAGGAGTTATATTTTTTTATTAACTCATCTTCCGAAATAGTGTCATAAGTAGCTGATTCCATGCGTAGCCTCCATGTGTTGCATTTAATTATAAGTGAAATAAAAAATATAGTCAAATTGAAATAAAAGATGACACTGTTTTCTGTCATAATAAAATGTAGGTTTAAGTATTTGAACAGTACGCCGGAGACTTAAACCTATGAGTGGGTCTAAATATTGGGGAATATCGAATGGGAGGAAGAAATTGATTGAAATTCGGTAAGCATTGAGAAAGCTTAGGTGATGTTATGAATTATTTTACAGATATGAACTCTCCGTCGGTGACTTCTGAGCGCGTCATTTACACAGCATCTGATTTCGCACGTTCTTCTCTGTTGTCACTACAGGAGACGGGAACGCTCTCAGCGTTAAAACCGCATACTTCTTCACGTTCCAATCTGGATTCCTACTTGTATTTTACGGTGCTGTCAGGTAGTGGCAGACTGACTTACGGTGGGGAGACCTATGAGCTGCGTGCCGGAGATTCCGTATTTCTCGACTGTACGCTGCCGTATGCACATACGACGGAAGAAGAGCTCTGGACACTGTCCTGGTGCCATTTCGATGGACCACAAATGGCACATATTTATGAAAAATACAAAGTTCGCGGTGGAAAAACTGTCTTCCGGTCACAAAAAACTTTGGAATACCGGGAAATTCTCGAAAAACTGAAAATGGTTGCGGCTTCGGATTCTTATGTCCGTGATATGGAGATTAACGCACTCTTATCACAATTGCTGGTGCTTTTGATGGAGGACAGCTGGAACCCGGAAAATGATGCTGTGAAGGGAAAGCGGGTGCACGTGGTCAGTGTACGAGAGTATATTGACAGCAACTATGCCTCGGACATCACTTTGGAAGGACTGGCGGCACAGTTTTTTATCAATAAAACGTATTTATCCGAAATGTTCAAGGAACAATATGGCATAGCACTGAAGGATTATCTGGTGTCTGTGAGAATCACAGAGGCAAAGCGGCTGTTGCGTTTCACGGACAAGACAACAGAAGAAATTGCAACAATGGTCGGGATAAACGGCGCAGGATATTTTAGCAGAATGTTCAAACGTGTGGAAGGTGTGACTCCTACGGAATATCGCGGAATGTGGTAATAAGATACAATAGAAACCGAAGAAAGTACAAGAGAAACCGAAGAAAGTGTCTTTGGTTTCTTTTTTTGTTATATTATAATGAAATCATATTACAAAGTGGCGCAAGGCAGGAGGTAACAGCGTGAAGAGAGCATTGATTACAGGAGTAACAGGACAGGACGGTTCTTATCTGGCAGAACTTTTATTGGAGAAGGGATATGAAGTCTACGGCATGATCCGTCGTTCTTCCGTAGACTATAGAGAACGCATCGCACATCTGGAGGGAACCCCTAATTTTCATCTGAAGTACGGCGATCTGGGAGATTCGATCAGCCTGGTAAAATTGATCGGCGAGGTGAAACCGGATGAAATCTATAATCTGGCAGCGCAGTCTCATGTGCAGGTAAGCTTTGATGTGCCGGAGTTCACGGCAGACATCGATGCGACCGGTGTATTGAGAGTATTGGAAGCTGTCAGAGTGTGTGGGCTGGAGAAGACCTGCCGGATCTATCAGGCATCTACTTCTGAATTGTACGGAAAGGTAGAGGAAGTACCGCAGAAGGAGACGACACCGTTCCATCCCTACAGTCCGTATGCTGTGGCCAAACAGTACGGCTACTGGATCGTGAAGGAATACAGAGAAGCTTATAACATGTTCTGCTGTTCCGGTATTTTATTCAACCATGAGAGCGAGAGACGCGGCGAAACCTTCGTGACGAGAAAGATCACACTGGCAGCAGCCAGAATCGCACAGGGCAAGCAGGACAAGCTGTATCTGGGCAATCTGGATTCTCTGCGTGACTGGGGTTATGCGAAGGATTACGTGGAGTGCATGTGGCTGATCCTGCAGAACAAGAAACCGGAAGATTTCGTTATTGCGACAGGCGTACAGCATTCCGTGCGTGAGTTCGCCACACTGGCATTCCATTATGCAGGCATCGAAGTAGAATGGCAGGGAGAAGGCCTGGAGGAAAAGGGAATCAACAAGGCGAACGGTCAGATCATCGTGGAAGTAAGTCCTGATTTTTACCGCCCGACAGACGTGGTCAATCTCTGGGGAGATCCCACCAAGGCGAAGACAGAGCTTGGCTGGAATCCGACCAAGACAAGCTTCGAACAGCTGGTAGAACTGATGACGAAACACGACATGGAGAAAGTCGCTGTGGAGAGGGCGTAAGAGCATATCCGCACTAATCCGGCAGATTACGCATCCATGCTATGATTAAACTTATGGTAACTGTAGTGGTTGGAAGATAAATAAAATAAGAAGGTAAAAGAAAATAATGGAAAAAGACGCTAAAATATATGTTGCAGGACACAGGGGAATGGTTGGTTCTGCCATTGTCCGGGAACTGAACAGACAGGGTTATACGAACATTATCACACGGACGCATCAGGAACTGGATCTGACCCGTCAGGCAGAGGTAGAGGAATTTTTCGCGGCAGAGAAGCCGGAGTATGTGTTCCTCGCAGCAGCCAAGGTCGGCGGTATTGTAGCAAACCAGAATGCATTGGCTGATTTCATGTGGTTCAACATGACGCTGGAGATGAATGTCATCAATTCCGCATGGAAAAACGGATGCAAGAAGCTGGAATTCTTAGGAAGCTCCTGTATCTATCCCCGTATGGCACCGCAGCCGATGAAGGAAGACTGCCTGCTGACCTCTGAACTGGAGAAGACGAACGAAGCGTATGCCCTGGCAAAGATCTCAGGACTGAAGTATTGTGAATTCCTGAATAAGCAGTACGGCACAGATTACATCTCTGTCATGCCGACGAATCTGTACGGCCCGAATGACAACTATCATCCGACCCATTCCCACGTATTGCCGGCACTGATTCGTCGTTTCCATGAGGCAAAAGTAGAGGGTAAGACAGAGGTGACCTGTTGGGGAGATGGTTCTCCGCTGCGTGAGTTTCTGTATGTGGATGATCTCGCCAATCTATGCGTATTCCTGATGAACAATTACAGTGGCAATGAGACCGTGAATGCCGGCACCGGCAAGGAACTGACAATCAAGGAACTGACCGAGCTTGTGGCGAAAGTAGTCGGATACACCGGAGAGATTAAGTGGGATACGACGAAACCGAACGGTACCCCCAGGAAACTTTTGGATGTCAGCAAGGCAGAGAAACTTGGCTGGCATTACATGACTGAGTTGGAGGACGGTATCCGGCTTGCGTACGAAGATTTCCTGAATAATCCGATGAGAGCGGAACGATAAGAGTAATTTAAAAGAAGAACAATTATAAGAATAGATGTAGAGATACCTGTGCAGAAAGAACAAATAGAGATGGAAGGTATGGGAGAAAAGATATTATGAATATCATATTACTGTCGGGCGGCTCCGGCAAACGCTTATGGCCCCTATCCAACGATGTCAGAAGCAAACAGTTTATCAAAATATTCAAACAGGAAGACGGCTCCTACGAGTCCATGGTGCAGCGTGTCTATCACCAAATCAAGAAGGTGGATACCGAAGCGACGGTGACGATTGCTACGAGCAAGACACAGGTATCCGCGATCCATAATCAGCTGGGGCAGGATGTCGGAATCTCCGTGGAACCCTGTAGAAGAGATACGTTTCCTGCCATTGCGCTGGCTACCGCTTATCTGGTAGATGTACAGAAAGTCTCCCCTGAGGAATCCGTGGTAGTATGTCCGGTAGATCCTTATGTGGAAGCGGATTATTTCGAAGCTCTGAAGCGGCTTTCCGCCCAGGCGGACAAAGGCGAGGCGAATCTGGTGCTGATGGGGATCGAACCCACCTATCCCAGTGAAAAATACGGTTACATCATTCCGAAGTCATCGGATGAGACCGCGATGGTAGCGACTTTTAAAGAAAAACCGACTGCGGATGTGGCAAAAAAGTATATCGCACAGGGAGCACTGTGGAACGGCGGCGTCTTTGCCTATAAACTGAAGTATGTCATGGAGATCGCCCATAAATTAATAGATTTTGCGGATTATCATGATTTGTTTGCGAAGTATGAGACCCTTCCGAAGATTTCTTTTGATTATGCGGTAGTTGAAAAAGAAGACAGAATCCAGGTGCAGCGTTTCTCCGGTCAGTGGAAGGATCTTGGTACCTGGAATACTCTGACGGAAGCCATGCAGGATGCTGTCGTTGGAAAAGGGGTGCTGAACGACAACTGCTCCAATGTGCATATCGTGAATGAAATGGATGTGCCGGTGCTCGCGATGGGATTGCATGATGTCGTGATCTCGGCATCACCGGAAGGCATTCTCGTATCTGACAAAGAGCAAAGTTCCTACATCAAGCCGTTCGTGGACAGGTTCGAACAGCAGATCATGTTCGCGGAGAAGAGCTGGGGAAGTTTCCGCGTGCTGGATGTCGAGAACGGATCGATGACTATCAAAGTGACGCTGAATGAGGGACATTCCATGAACTATCATAATCACAAGCACCGTGATGAGGTCTGGGTTGTGATCTCCGGAGAGGGAATGACCGTGATCGACGGCACGGAGAAGCAGGTGAAAGCCGGGGCTGTGGTAACGATGCCTGCCGGATGCAACCACACCGTGATCGCCCAAACGGAGCTGAAACTGATCGAAATACAGATCGGGAAAGAGATCAGTGTGCAGGATAAGGAAAAAGTAGAGAGATAAGTATCAGAAATACAAAAAGACCTGGCATACACCATGATCTGCAGGAAAACCTTTGATGATTCCAGAGTGCCGAAAAAATATATCTTCTGAACTGCTAGACAGCTTTGGACGGCAACTAACAGAGACAGAAGATATAAAAGGAGAATTGCATAAAGCAATCCACAACTGAGATTATTTTAACAAAGAAGGTGATGCCTGCCAAGAGGAAAAAAATTTATAAACATTTTTTGAAAAACGTTCCCATGCAATTATACAATGTGGATAACTTTTTGAAATTTCAAAAAAGTGTTCAAAAAATATTTTTCCAAAATGGCAGGCAATAAAGTAAATTTATCTTTCAATGCTGAATAAATTGCTTAATAATTGCGTTTTCCCATATAATATGTTATTATGATTAAGAATTTTGAGCTTTGAAAGTGAGGACATTATGTTATTAGATAATAAATCCATTTTGATCACAGGTGGTACCGGCAGTTTTGGTAAAGCATTTACCAAGTATGTGTTGGACAATTACAATCCCAAGAAGATCATCATTTATTCCCGTGATGAGTTCAAGCAGTTCATTATGCAGAATGAATTCAAGCAGTATGCTGATAAGCTTCGTTTCTTCATTGGTGATGTAAGAGACAAGGAACGCCTGACCAGGGCGTTCGAAGGTGTTGATTATGTTATTCATGCCGCAGCTTTGAAACAGGTTCCCGCTTGCGAGTACAATCCCGCTGAGGCTATTAAGACCAATATCCATGGTGCACAGAATGTCATTGATGCTGCATTGGATACCGGTGTCAAAAAAGTGGTTGCCCTGTCTACGGACAAGGCTGTTAATCCGGTGAACCTGTATGGTGGAACCAAACTGGTATCTGACAAGTTGTTCATTGCAGCCAATGCTTATGCGGGAAGCAAGGACATCTGCTTCTCCATCGTTCGCTATGGTAATGTAGCCGGAAGTCGTGGATCTGTTATTCCGTTCTTCCATAATATTATCAAGAACGGAGGTACCGAACTCCCTATCACCGACTACCGCATGACCCGCTTTTGGATCAGTCTGCAGCAGGGTGTGGAACTGGTGATCAAGGCTTTGGAAGAGTCCAAGGGTGGTGAGACTTTCATCTCCAAGATTCCTTCTTTCAAGATCACAGATCTGGCTCAGGCAATGCTGCCGGGATGTGAGATGCCGGAAGTCGGAATTCGCGAAGGCGAAAAGCTTCATGAGATCATGGTAACCGTGGAAGATTCCATGAACACATACGAATATGACAAGCACTTTATTGTATATCCCCAGATGGTATGGAGTGAATCCAGACGTGCTGTTCCTACTGGCAAGAGAGTCGCTGAGGGATTTTCTTATAGTTCCGGTAATAATACCGAGTGGCTGAGTGTAGAGCAGATTCGTGAATTGTTAAAGACAATTGATTTAGAAAAATAATTTTAAAAAGATCTGCCGGTATGAGAGCAGATCTTTTGCTTTTATTCCGGGGGCTTATTTCTTAAATATCCAATAGTAGTAGGAAAATGAGCAGACTTTTAGAAAGAGGACTAGTATATGTGTGGAATTGTAGGATTTACAGGAAACAGACAGGCAGCACCGATCCTGTTGGACGGACTGTCAAAACTGGAATATAGAGGGTATGACTCTGCGGGACTTGCAGTCCGCGATGGCGATGCCCTGGCACAGGTAGTAAAGGCGAAGGGCCGTCTTTCGAATCTGGTCGAGAAAACGGACAATGGAAATACGTTGAAAGGAACCTGTGGTATCGGACATACCCGTTGGGCAACCCATGGCGAACCCAGTCAGATCAATGCCCATCCCCATGTCTCCGGCAACTGCAGCAGATCCGGTTCCGGCGCGGTAGAATCGGAAGTCGTTGGCGTACATAATGGCATTATTGAAAATTACACGGAACTGAAAGAAAAACTGCTGAAGCATGGTTATACATTTTACAGCCAGACCGATACAGAGGTAGCGATCAAGCTGGTGGATTATTACTACAAGAAGTATAAACTCGGTCCCATTGATGCCATTGCGAAAACCATGGTGCGTATTCGCGGATCCTATGCGTTGGAGCTGATGTTCCGTGACTATCCCGGTGAGATCTGGGTAGCCCGTAAGGACAGCCCGATGATCATCGGTATTGCGGATGGGGAGACCTATGTGGCATCCGATGTCCCGGCTATCTTGAAATATACCAGAAATGTGTATTATATAGGAAACCTTGAGTTTGCAAAGCTGACTCCGGGAGAAGCTCATTTCTATAACCTGGACGGGGATGAAATCGAGAAACAGACTACGGAAATCAAATGGGATGCAGAAGCGGCGGAAAAGGCCGGTTTTGAACATTTCATGATGAAGGAGATCCATGAGCAGCCGAAAGCAGTTCAGGATACCCTGAATTCTGTGATCAAGGATGGCAGGCTTGATTTCAAAGCAGTGGGAATTACCGAAGATGAGATCAAGGGCTTTGAACAGATTTATATTGTAGCCTGTGGTTCTGCATGGCATGTAGGCATGGCGGCACAGTATGTTCTGGAAGACATGGCAGATATTTCGGTGCGTGTGGAACTTGCATCAGAATTCAGATACCGGAAAATGTCCCTGAACCCGAAGGCACTGATGATCGTGGTCAGCCAGTCCGGTGAGACAGCGGATACTTTGGCTGCATTAAGACTTGCAAAAGAAAAGGGCATTACCACTATGGCCATTGTCAATGTGGTAGGCAGCAGTATTGCCAGAGAAGCAGACAAAGTATTTTACACACTGGCAGGCCCGGAGATTTCGGTGGCAACCACGAAGGCCTATAGTGCGCAGCTTGCAGCAATGTATTGCCTGGCAGTGCAGTTTGCCAAAGTTCGTGGTAAGATCACAGAAGAGCAGTATGGTTATTATATTGCCGAACTGCTGACGATTCCGGAGAAGGTACAGAAAATTCTGGAAGACAAGGAGCGCCTGCAATGGTTTGCCGCAAAGTATGCCAATGCGTCTGATGTATTCTTCGTAGGACGTGGTATAGACTATGCCGTTTGTCTGGAAGGAAGCCTCAAACTGAAGGAAATCAGCTACATTCATTCCGAAGCATATGCGGCCGGGGAACTGAAGCACGGAACCATCAGTCTGATCGAACAGGGAACGCTGGTGATCGGTGTTCTGACCCAGAACGAGTTATACGAGAAGACCATAAGCAATATGCTGGAGTGCAAGAGCCGTGGTGCATACCTTATGGGCATGACTACCTATGGCAATTACGAAATCGAAGATCAGGTGAACTTCGCTGTCTATGTGCCGAAGGTGGACGAGCATTTCATGGCCAGCCTTGCGGTGATACCACTGCAGCTGCTGGGATATTATGTCAGTGTCGCAAAGGGACTGGATGTAGATAAGCCCAGGAATCTGGCGAAGAGTGTTACGGTGGAATAAAAAATTGGGAACGGAAACGCCAGAGCTTTTAAAAGCTCTGGCGTTTTTGAAAAGAGTATTTAAATAGGTTTTGCAAGATCTCCCACATGAGGATTGTCAAAAGGTATCTGCTCCCGGTTATCATCCTGAACAATTTCTTCCACGGTACTGCCGGCCCACATAGTCATGGACGGTGTTGTCTTACGGATTGTCTTTTTGGCTACCGGTTTCCGATATGTGACGGATGTGATGGTGCACATCTTATCCTGGACATGGACGACCTCACCGGTACCCTTCACAAATTCCAGATATCCTAAGGATTCCCCGGTATCCGGATCCACGATCTCGTGGTCGGAAAGAGAATATACCAGAAATTTGTCCCCTTCCTGTACCCCATTAATAGAACCAACATTAAGAGAAACATCACAATTATCATCGGATACATGTACGATCTTAATCTGTTTACTCATTGGAAACCTCCTGATTTAATATTTTATAGATATAAGGCACGATATCGCTTGTTATAGTAGGGCGCACAATAATGTTATTTTTATTGTCATTAATATAAGAGACAAAATCGGAAATTTCCGAAGCGGAGACTTGGTTCTTGTTCCGCATGTCACCGGGAACGATCCGAATCTGTGCGGATTTTCCGCCGCTGTTTATAGTTTCTACTAATCCGAATCCAATTAATTTTTCGAAATTCCCATCCTTCTTATAAAATGTAACAATCGAGTTGTATGTGATAAAATCATGTGTTTTACAAATACAGACATTGTGACTGCATTCGATGATGGATATCGTGGGAACAGCCTTATCGTTTTTGGATTCTAACCATAGCTTTGCACACATCCAGATGGCAATTAACAGAAAGAATAAAACAATAGAAAATGCCCAAAAGGGGACAGCGGCATCCGGAGGAAACAGGTAAAGTAGAATGGTGGGAATCAATCCGATGGCAAATGCAATCAGATTATATTTATCCATAATAAATTTCCGCATTTAAGATCAGGCTCCTTTCGGGATGTTTTATAAAAAGTATAACATTATCTAATGAGGGAGTAAAGTTTTTGACGGCTAAAGGGATTTCGATAAATCGAGGGAACTTAAGAATCGTGGAGCGGAGAATTGCAATTCATACCATATTATATGGAAAACGTAATTTTTGCGAATCAGAATTCCGACACTTTATATATGAATAAATATTCCTTGCAACATATCTTGAAAGATACTATCATCAATGATATAATATGAAATGACAAAGTAATCAGGACCACAGAAGAAGGGTATGAATTATGAAAGAAAACGATATAAGAGAAGATATGAATGGCATAAAATTTGAAATTTTGCGAGATGACGAGGAGCGGAAAAAAGATCAGCTAAAAAGATTGCAGGCATATGTGGAAGCAATACAGAAAAAAGTGTCGAGTCATACGGATCAAGTTGTCAAGGAATTGGTGGCAGAGAGACATCGACAGGGCTTGACACAGAGTGATATCGCGGATCGTACAGGGATGAAAGCGTCTAATATTGCCAGACTGGAGAATGGCTCGGGAATTCCTACATTGGTGGTTTTGGAAAAATATGCCAGTGCATTAGGGAAACATATTGAAGTAAAAATACTGTGAAAGAAAGTAAACATAAGATGAAATTATATCATGGAACCAATTATAGTTCAGCAATAAATATAGTTAATCATGGAATCAATCTGAAATATAGTAAACCCTATCTGGATTTTGGCCCGGGTTTTTATACAACGCCAAGCTATGATCATGCAGCGCTGGCAGCAATAAGAACTACTCAGAAATATAATGCGAAAAATAATAAAAACGAGGAACCATACATTGTAGAAGTAGATTATAAACCGATAAGTGCAATGGATTTAGTAATAGGTTCCTATCCACGACATTCGGAAAGATGGGGAAAATTTGTCCTGAATAATCGATTGAAACCACAGATGCTGTCTGCATACAATATACTAGAGCACAATCAGGATGGAAAATACGATATTTGCTATGGAGAAATTGCGGATGGCAATATAATTAATATAGCGTATAAGGTTAACGGAGGCAAAGTCATACCGGAAGACATTAATTATAAGGAGTTTTTGAAAGATAATGGAGAGGTATATCCGCAACAGTATTCCTTTCATACTTTAAAAGCGATATCTTGCATAAAAGTATTATCTTGTGATATGATAAATAACAAGAAGAAATATTTGAACGCAAGGGGAAGAAGGTGAATGGTATGACAAATGCGGAAATCAGGGAATTTAAGAGTTATGTACGGGATACCTTGGTCAGGAAGTATCATTTGAATGAAGTGGAAGCAGCTCGTGCCGTTCGTGATTCTTATTTATCCAAGGCACTGGCAATGGACAAGGATTTTGTCGACCATGATACTGTTGAGGAATGGGCGGAATTTATTTATGATGAAATAAATCATGAAAGCCTGCTGATGATGTAAAACAGAAAATATTATAATACTCAAAAGATCTGCCGACAGGCAGGTCTTTTTGCTTTCTTTCTGCGGAGCGCACACGCACACCACACGCACACCACACAAAAAATTTTTTGTAAGAATCCGTCGACTTTTGTCATGTACTTTATAGAGACCTAAATAAATGACAAAGGCGGTAAAACAATATGTACGACACCAAAGAAAAATGCAGGGAACTTGCAGAAAAATTCAAACAGCTCTGTGCCGAAAGAGGCACGACACCTTATAAGATTGCAAGGCATTCGGGACTGTCATCCTCTACGGTAAGCTGTTTTCTGACCGGCAAGACTGTTCCCAGAATCGATACCATGATGATTCTTTGCAATCAGCTGGGAATCTCGATCACAGATATCTTCGATGAGCGGGAAATGGTGGAAGTACATGCACAGGAGGAAGAATTGATATTGCATACATATCGTAATCTTCCGGAGGATAAGAAGAATGCGGTTTTGAAATATCTCAAAATGCTGGACCGGTATACGGAAGACTAGGGACAAATGCAACATTCTGTGGTATGATGTGATAGTGACAGGCCATATGCGGCGGAAAAAATGACGCAGGAGGCCTGAAAGAGAACATCGAAAGGTATCGTACGATTATGAATACTATGACACAGGATTCTTCCACCGGTCTTTGGAACAATAAAAACAGAAAAATTTTCTTCTGGAGCATCCTTGCGCTTGCCGTGATCCTGCGTTGCATCCGTTTTGCCACAGTGCCGGACGGTATCAACCAGGACGAGGCCATGGGAGCGGTGGATGCCTGGGCATTATCAAAATACGGAACCGACAGATATGGTACTTTTCTGCCGGTTCATTTTACTGCCTGGAGATACAGTCAGATGAGCGTTCTCCTTGCCTATTGCATGGTCCCCTTTATCAAACTGTTCGGATTCAACACGGTAACGGTGCGTCTGCCGATGGTACTGATCTCCTTCGGCGCGGTGGCATTGGTATATCTTGTGGGCAGGAAATTATTCTCTGAACGGATCGCCCTGGTGGCAATGCTGCTGACCGCTGTGAATCCCTGGCAGTTTATGCAGAGCCGCTGGTCGCTGGATTGCAATCTCTTCCCGCATATTTTCCTGCTGGGATTTTATTTACTGCTTCTTGGATTGGAAAAACGACGCTATTTATACTTGTCCATGGGCTTTTTCGGACTGACATTTTACTGTTACGGTATCGCTGCCTATTCCGTAACTGCATTTCTTTTTGTATTCTTCATATGGTGCCTGTGGAAGCGCCGGCTGAAATTCCGCTTTTGAACTTTTCCTTTGCACAGCTGGGGAAAAATGCCTGGGCTCTGTTCAGCCATGTATTCCTGCAGCTGCCGGATATTTTCTTCAATTCGATTCCGGCTTTTGGCCCGTTGTACCATGTGTCGATCCCATTTGTCTTTGTGGGGATCATTGTATTTACCATACAGCTCTTCCGGGAGAAAAATATTGAAAAACAGACACAGATGCTGGCATTATGGGGCTTCCTGGTCACCAGGATCTGGGTCGGCCTGATCACTTACGAAGTCAACATTAACCGTGTGAATATTATTTTCTATCCGATCATCCTGTTATGTGCCTACGGAATCGGTCTGGCGGTTCGAAAATGGAAAAAGCTGTGGCCGGTGGTCGCAGCTGCCTATGGAATCAGCAGTATTTTGTTCTTCGGGACTTATTTTACTACCTATGCGGAAGAAAGCAGAGAGTACTATAACAAAGATTTCATGGAGGCGGTGGCGGAAGCGGATTCTCTGGAGGAATACGAAAGTCTGTACATCACCGGCAATCTGGGCTGGCAGTTCAACCGGGATGCCACGGAGATCCTGACCCAGTATGTCTGTAAGATAGACGCACAGTATTATCAGGGGAAGAGTAATGTCTCCAACGGAAGAGAGCTTCCGGCTTATGCGGACCGGTATCACTACATCTATCCAGAGCAACAGGCAGCAGAACTGGTGTAGATGGTGGGAGACGGCCTGCTGGTATTGTATCAGGGAGATCTGCAATACATTGATTTTTCCTATGATGTAGTGGATACGGTAGGAGATTATCTGCTGCTTACCGTACAGAATTAAGAGAGGACGCTTATGAATATCATACTTTTATCGGGCGGTTCCGGACAGCGGCTTTGGCCCCTGTCCAACGAGATCCGTTCCAAGCAGTTTATCAAAATATTCCATACGGAAGACGGCGGCCTGGAGTCCATGGTGCAGCGGGTGTACCGGCAGATCCGGGAGGCGGATCCGGAGGCAAAGATCACGATTGCCACATCCAAGGCACAGATCTCTTCCATCCACAACCAGCTGGGAGAAAATGTCGGTATCAGCATGGAGCCCTGCAGAAGAGACACCTTCCCGGCGATTGCACTGGCGGTGGCATATCTGCAGGATGTGCAGGGAGTGACGGGAGAAGAGCCGGTGATCGTATGTCCGGTGGATCCGTACGTGGAAAAGGATTATTTCGAAGCTTTGCGGCGGCTGGAGGAGCGTGCGGCACAGAGTGCGGCCCATCTGGTGCTGATGGGTATGGAACCGACGTATCCCAGCGAAAAATATGGCTATATCATTCCGAAAACAGCGGAAAATATCAGCCCGGTGGAAATGTTTAAGGAGAAACCGGACAAGGAGCAGGCAGCGGAATATATCAGACAGGGAGCGCTGTGGAACGGCGGAGTGTTTGCCTTCCGCCTGAATTACGTGTTGCAGAAAGCTCATGAACTCATAGAGTTTACCGATTATGAAGATTTGCTGGCAAAATATGAAACCCTACAGAAGATCAGTTTCGACTATGCGGTAGTAGAGAAGGAACCTGAGATCGAGGTCATGCGTTTTGCCGGAACCTGGAAGGATCTGGGTACCTGGAACACCCTGACGGAAGCCATGGACAGTGCATGCGTCGGGGAGGCGGTGCTCAATGAGACCTGCCGGAATGTCCATGTGGTGAATGAGCTGGATATGCCGGTGCTGTGTATGGGATTGCAGGATATTGTCGTGGCGGCCAGCCCCGAGGGGATTCTGGTATCGGACAAAGAGCAGTCAAGCTATATCAAACCATATGTGAGCAGTTTTACCCAGCAGGTCATGTTCGCAGAAAAATCCTGGGGTAGCTTCCGGATCATGGATGTGGAAAAGGAAAGTCTGACGATCAAAGTGACATTGAATCCCGGACATAAGATGAATTATCACAGCCATGAATTCCGGGATGAGGTATGGACGGTGATTTACGGAGAAGGCCGGGCAGTGATAGATGGTGAGGAACGCAGAGTAAAGACCGGTGATGTGCTGCGGATGCCGGCGGGATGCCGGCATATGCTTCTGGCAGACACGGAGCTCCAGGTGATCGAAGTACAGCTGGGAAAAGATATCAGTGTACAGGATAAGAAAAAATATCCTCCTCTAAAGCCTTTATAATTGCTGTGCCAAACAGGAAACGTCCCTCTTCGTTGGGATGAACGGCATCCACCAGATAGCAGGCAGCATTTTGGGGATTCCATTGCAGTGCCTCGTTGGTATTGAGAAAGAAAACGTTCATGGCCGCCGCGGTTTCTTCGGCACCGGTCACATAATCGTTCAGAATTTCATCCAGATCATTGTTGAAAGCGGTACCGTTGTCGAACGCTGTAATGAAATTCGAGGAAGCGATCAGAATTTCAGCATCCGGGTAAGCATCCTGCAGAGATTGCACCCCTGCTTGCAGACCGTCACGGTATTGCTCCACAGTATATCCCGTAAAATAGTCATTCAATCCGTAATTGATTACGAAACAAAGTTTTTTCTCCCCGGAGATTTCGGCAGTATCTTCCGATAAAAAGCGCTGTACGGCACTGGGGAAGGATTTGTCATCGGGGGTCAATTGTGTGGCGGAGGAACCTCCGATGGCACGGTTGTGAACGGAGGCTTTCGTCAGGGCACCGATAACGCCGGGGATGGAGGCAAAATCCTGATAGTTTCCGAATACGCTGTCACCGAAAAAGACGATGTTATAATCGGACAGATCGGAGTAGGAAGCAGGGGCATTAATGGCTGCCTGCACCAGGGTATCAAACTGTGTCAGACTGGAGTTATCAGCATCTATACCATGGTATTGCAAGGTGCCGCTCAATACCAGCAGCATGACGGAGCGGGCAGCGACAGCATTTAATTCCAGAGGAGTGTCATAGGCATCAGGATTGGAGATCAGCCATTCTTCTCCGCCGGGGAAGAACAGAGAGACATTTTCCCGGACAGACAGGGGAGCTGCCAGAACCTGCACCAGATTTTCGTAGGTTTCGGTGTCACTGCTGTGGGCCTGCCAGTATTTCAGAGAAGGACAGGAGAATACTATGGTAAATTCAACACCGGAATAAGAATCGACATATGCCAAAAGATCCTCATCGAAAGAGGCATAAAATCGACTGTTATTATGGAAATTGCTGTTCCACAGCAGTAAGGGGTCCAAAATGAGCAATACGTGAGTGACCTCATTTCCGGAGGAAAAAGCAGTTTCCAGATAATCGGAGATATCGGAAAAGGAAGTCAGGCGATGGGAACAGCTGACAGCATCGTAACCCATATAGGTAGAGTAAATGTCTTCCGGGAAAGCTTCCGGCGCATACATGGAGCAGAAGACCCCCTGATAGGATTCCTGCTGCAGGCGCCCAAGATCGGCGGAACGTTTTCCGGGTTCATATATTTTCACATAGAGAATTCCGGCGGCTGTTACGGCAAGCAGCAGAACTACAATAACGATACCGGAAAAGAGTTTCCATGATTTTATTCTCTTTTTCGTATTTGAACTCATAAGGCGAAGAGATCCTTTCTGTGAACAGTAAGTATGGATTTATAACGGTTTTATTATACCGCAGCAAAGCGGTGGATGCCAACACCATTGTTGTTTTTCTTTCTTCAATATGATAAGATGAGTCAGTAAATAGGCAAAAAGTGACTAAAGGAGGCCCCTATGGAAGAATTAGCTATTTTTGGAGGAAAACCTGTACGAGAGAATAAAATTTTCTACGGACGGCAATATATTGACCAGGCAGATGTAGATGCAGTGGCAGCAGTAATGACCAGCGACTACATTACCTGTGGACCTAAGGTAAAGGAACTGGAAGAACATTTGTGTGAATTGACACATGCTAAATATGCAGTAGTAGTATGCAACGGAACTGCAGCCCTGCATCTGGCGGCTCTGGCCGCGGGTTTTGGAGAAGGGGATGAGGTTATCGTAAGCTCCATTACATTTGCAGCTTCTTCCAACTGTGTATTATATGCCGGTGCAAAGCCGGTCTTTGCGGATATTAACCCGGAGACTTATAATATTGATCCGGCATCCATTCGGAAGCTGATCACCCCCAGAACCAAGGCAATTGTCGCAGTGGATTTCACCGGACAGGCTGTGGAACTGGATGAGATCAGGAAAATCTGCAAAGAGCATAACCTGCTCCTGATCGAGGATGCAGCCCATGCCATTGGGACAACCTATAAGGGACAGCCGGTGGGAAGCCTGGCAGATATGACCTGCTTCAGCTTCCATCCGGTGAAGACAGTAACCGGTGGAGAAGGCGGAGCAATTACAACGAATGATGAGAAACTATATCGTCATCTGATGAGATTGAGGACTCATGGTATTACGAGAGATCCGGAGGAAATGGTACATCCTACAGATGCTCTGTGGTACAACGAGCAGGTGGAACTGGGCTTTAACTATCGTATGACGGATTTTCAGGCAGCATTGTTGCTTAGCCAGTTAAAGAAGCTTCCTGCTTTTGAGAAACGCAGAAAGGAAATCCGCAAACGCTACAACGAAGCCTTCGCAGACATGCCGGAACTGATCCTGCAGAAGGAGATCCCGGAGTCTGACACGACCTGGCATCTGTATGTACTGCATCTGAATCTGGAGAATCTGAACTGCGACAGACGGCAGTTCTTTGACGCGCTGTATGCAGAGAATACCTGCCCACAGGTACATTATCTGCCGGTATACTGGCACTCTTATTATGAAAAACTGGGTTATGAAAAAGGGCTGTGCCCGAATGCGGAGAAATACTACAACGAAGTCATGAGTATTCCTCTGTACTACGGATTGACCGACGAAGACGTGGAAGATGTGATCCATGCGGTGAAAAAAGTGGTAGCATATTACACGAAGCTGAAATAGGATCCGACTGTGAAACCTGGACGGATAGCGGGAAAAGGCGGCATGAGACAGAAAACAGCAGAAAACAGTACGGGAAAAAGAAATAATGTCGAAAATTTCATAGAGATCGTTGTGTTTGCCGTACTGGTGGGGATTGCTTCGGCGGTTACTCTCTGGCTGTTTTACCGGCAGTGCGTGGAAAGTATGTTGGGGACGGGACTGTATCATTCCGATATGAAGGCATACATTCTGGAAATGCAGGGACTGGACAGCGGTTACAGCTTTCCCTATCCGATCCTCTTCAAGCTGGCGGCAGTGATCCAACTGGTCATAGGCAGTCTGCCCACCGGAGCGGAACTGGCCATGGCGCTGGCAGCGATGTTGCTGAACAGCGCAGCGATGATCGCCCTGAAAATAATGCTGGACAGGCACGTGGGGGCGGAGTTGCGTAAAGCCATGCCCGGGAAAGCCTGGCTTCCCGGCGTACTCACAGGAACGGTAGCGGTATCCCTGTTTTTCGTATCCATGGTATATCCGCCAACGGGAATCTATCTGCCGGGGATCAAGTACAAGTATCTGGGAGTATTTACGGCAAATCCTTTCCATAACGCTACTTATATGGCGGCACGACCCTTTGCAATCCTGGCATTTTTCAAGTATGCAGAGCTGATGCCTCTGTATGAACAGGACAATGCCCACAAGGAGTATGGAAGAGATTATATCCTCTTTTCCGTTTATCTGTTACTGGCAACGATGGCGAAGCCGAGCTTTACGATCGTACTGGTGGGGGCCGCGGGAATTCTGATGCTGTGGAGAATGTTCCACAGCAAATTCCGGAACTTCATGCCCACCATTTGGCTGGGAGTATGCTTCCTTCCTACTTTTGTGGATCTGTTGTACCAGTTCCGCGGTGTGTTCGTCCCGCAGGAGGGACAGGAAGGCGGCATCGGTTTTACGCTGGGACATGTGTGGCTGCAGTATTGCGGCAATCTTCCGCTGGCTATCGGTCTGGCTGTCGGTTTCCCGATCCTGGTGCTTCTGTTGAACTATAAGGAGTTGTGCAGAGACAGCATTTACCGCTTCTCCTGGCAGATTTACGGTATGAGTTTTCTGATGGCGTTTTGCCTGTACGAGAAGGGATTCCGGGAGATGGATTTTAACTTTTCCTGGGGATATATGTACGGTATCTTTTTTGCATTTGTGGGAGCACTGTTGGTATTGCTGCGGGCTACCGGAAAGGCGGATACGAAGAAGAAAAAGGGACTGGCTGCGATACAATGGCTGGCCTATCTGTGGCATCTGGTGTGTGGATTGTATTATTTCTGGGGATTTTTACAAGGGGCCATGTATTATTAGAAAATACTGTTTCCGTAGGATTTTCGTAAATAAGCCGTTTATAAGCATTCTCGTACAAAAAGTATGGTAAGATAGGTTTTTTTGTACGAAATTTGTTCAAAATATTTTATTAACGAAAATAATAATTTTTTTAGGCTTGAAAAAACATATTTTTGTATTTTATTTGTGAATTTTGAGGTTTAAAATACAAACGAGAACTCCCGTGAACCGAATGGAATGTTATTTTATTCGATTCACGGGAGTTTTTTGCTTTTATGAATTTGAGTGACGTGTCAGCGTTCTGCTGCTGCGCCATGCTGCCAGACGCACCAGTCCATCATGGATCCCGGCGGCACAGTAAGGCATCAGCAGCAGGCTGTACACGAAAATATAGCGGGAATTGGCTTCCCAGATCGTGTGGAACAGGAAACCGCCCAGCACGGCGATCAGTCCCGTATAGGTGTAGAGGCAGATGTTGCGGAAACGGAAATCGTCGTTGGCTGCGGCATTCGCGGAGCCATTGCCGGGACGGCGCTTTCTGACTGTAGCAATACAGAACAACAGCATGCCCAGATACAACACATTCTGCCAGGCATTGCCCCATTCGATATAAGCAGAGGCAAGAGAACCTTCATAGACTTCCTTCAAAAAGTCGCTTCGCCCACCGTAGGTGGCCAGAGTGGCCTGCCGGCTGGCATAAGTACCGTCTGCCCATTGAGACAGATGCTTGTGGAGATAGAAGTTCACGGCATAGCCGGGATGCTCCCGGAAATAGGCTATACGCTCGTTGATCGCCGCCCGGCTGATTGCATTGGCTGCGTCGGAATTCATCCCGGCAGCATCATAGGTATCGATATTGAAGCCGTTGTACCAGCCGCATCCCCGGGAAGATTCCTGCATCCCCATGGCAAAATAGGACATGGCGGTGACACCGGAACTTAAGGTATTGCCGGCTTTTTTCTCGTAGCACTTCTGCACCAGCGGCAGGACGCCCACGGAGGTAATGGTAAGACAGACTGCCATAGCCATCAGGCCGATGCACGCCCTGCCGCTGCGTCCCGGACGCAACGCTTCGAAGAACAGCACCAGCAGCACAGCAATAATGAGGATCAGGGAGTTCTTGCGCAGCATCACACTTAAAGTAAGGAACAGGATACTGCCAAGGGCGGTAAAGACCGTAACTGCGGATAATGCGTGGGAAGTACCCACGACGCGGGTGTCGTCCGGGGAAGTGGTCTCCACGGAATGTGCCGGAATACAGTCTGCCAACAGCTTTAACAGAAGAAATAGTCCCACAGAAAGCATTGCGAAGGAAGGGATCTCGCCATAGACGAAGGAACTGTACAGGATCATAGGCAGGTTACAGCATACCAGAATCAGATAACAGCAGGAGACCGGTTCCCAATCATCCGGCCACAGATAGCGCAGGGAACGGTACTGGAACAGAACGGCCACGCACAGCAGGCAGACATAGACCAGCTTGACAAAATGCCAGGCGGGAGCACTCAGCCCGGTGAGATTCCACAGGCGGAGCAGCAGCTCCAGAAAGGCCATCAGGCCGATCTGCTGTGGATAATAGGACAGATAAGAGAAGGTGGGGTGGATAATATCTTTATTTCCAAGGATCCATTCAGCGGCAGCATTGTATACAGATAAGGCGTCCGCAGCAGGAACTGTGCGGCCGAAGACGATGAGCATCCCCCCCAGAAGCAGAATCAGCCCCAGAGTAAAAACAAGCAGCCCGCGGCGGAATTTCACACCGGCCTTGCTGGACAGAGACAGACAACGGGCAAATAAAAGCCCGTATCCGGCAACCTCCAGCAGATTCCACAAGGGATTGTCAAAGCGCAGAAGCACCTGCTGGGTCTCCATGTTTTCGGCATAACAGGTAGTGAGAAAGCTGCCAATAAACAGAAAAACTGCCAGCAGCAGTGTCAGGATCTTTACGATATTTACAGACAGACGATAAAACTTTTGCATGGGAAAAGTCCTTTCTTGCCAGCAAGCACCGGCGAGAGACAGGAAGTCTTCCGGAACTTTTGAGCGCTGCATTTTCACGCTTGATTATAGCATAAAAAAACAGTGGCTGTAAATCAATAAGCGTGGTACAATAGTTTTATATATGCAAAAGGAAAGCCCGATTTATCAGGCGGTTTTGCAAATTTATGTGATGCTCTGAATGATAAAATGAAATACGAGGAATGGAAAATGGATAAAATTGCGGTATTGATTCCCTGCTATAACGAGGAAAAGACCATCGCCAAGGTGGTGTCGGATGTGAAAAAGTTCCTGCCCCAGGCAGTGGCCTATGTATATGATAACAATTCCACTGACCGCACTGTGGAGCTGGCTACGGAGGCAGGAGCAATCGTACGCTATGAATATGCACAGGGAAAGGGAAATGTAATACGCCGGATGTTCCGTGAGATCGATGCGGAATGTTACCTGATGATCGACGGAGATGACACATATCCGCTGGATTGCGCACAGGAGATGGTAGACAGGGTATTGCAGCACCAGGCGGATATGGTGGTGGGAGACCGGCTTTCCTCTACTTATTTTACGGAGAACAAGCGCCCGTTCCACAATTTCGGCAACAGTCTGATGCGGGCGGGGATCAACAGCCTGTTTCATGCCAACATTAAGGATATCATGACCGGTTATCGCGCTTTCAGCTATGAATTTGTAAAGACGTTCCCGGTATTTTCCAAGGGATTCGAGATCGAGACAGAGATGACGATCCACGCGGTGAACTACAACATGCAGGTGGAAAACGTAGTGGTGGAATACCGCGATCGTCCCCAAGGCAGTGAGTCCAAGCTGAATACCTACAGCGATGGCTTCCGTGTGATCCGTAAAATGATGCAGCTGTACAAAAATTACAAGCCGCTGCACTTTTTCGGTATGCTGGCCCTGTTATTGATCGCTGTTTCCGCGATCCTGTTCGTACCGGTCTTCCTGGAATATCTGAATACCGGTCTGGTACCCAGATTCCCGACACTGATCGCCTGTGGCTTTATCCTGCTGGCGGGGATCCAGTCGTTTTTTGCCGGTATGATGCTGGAAGTCATGGCGGCCAAGGACCGGAAAGATTTTGAATATCGCCTGAATCGTGTCCATGGGGAGCATCAGGTGCGTAAAGGGTTGTAATATGCAGGAAAAGAAAATTCTTCCCAGACGCAAAGGCGTTGTATTGCTGAGTGTTCTGGGATGTCTGTTTGTATTTTTTGCAAAAACAGAAAAAGACCTGGCATCTGCGGGAAACATCCTGTGGACGGCAGGCTACATCGGAAGTACTTTGCTGTGGACGGTAGTGCTGGGGTGCCTTCTGGGATTTCTTGGAACCTGGGTGGTGCATCGACTTTGGAACCGGGCACAGACCGCCGAAGACACCGGGAAAAAGCAGGCTGCATGGTATGCCCGCCTTTCCGCCTGGCTGCAGCGCCGCTCCGGTGTGCAGATATTTTTCGGAAGTCTGTTGTTTCTGCTGTTGGCCTGGCTGCCGGTATATCTGGCATATTATCCCGGAATCTGTGCCTATGATGCACCGGTGCAGACGGGACAGATCATGGAACATTATTATTTCGATCATCACCCCATTGTGCACACTCTGTTTCTGCAGGGGATGCTGTGGCTGGGAAGTCATATCTTCGGCAGTGTGAATGCCGGAATGGCATTCTATACGGCAGTACAGATGCTGTTGCTTTCGGGAAGCATGGCTTATGGAATGCTGGTACTGCATCACCGGAAAACTGCCGCAGGGTGGCAGCTGGCCATTCAGTTACTGGGGATGTTTTTCCCGTTTCACTGGTATATGAGTGTCAGCATGACCAAGGACACGGTATTCAGTGCATTTTTGCTGTTGCAGCTGGTCAGTCTCGCAGATCTGCTGTGGGAAGACCGCAATGCCTGGCGGCCCGGGATCCGGGATCTGCTGTTTGCCCTGGGAACCGTGGGGATGATCTTATTCCGTAACAACGGAAAATATGCAATGATCGTATTGTTGGCTTTTACATTCCTGACCTTTTGTTTCGGAAAAAAAGCGAGGAAGCTCTGGGGGAGACTGCTGGTGGTATGCGGAGCAGCTTTCTGCGTAGGGCTTTTTGTGCTGTCTGCGGTATTTTCCGCCACGCATGCGGAACAGGGAGACCGCCGGGAGATGCTGAGCATGCCGATCCAGCAGTTATCCCGCTGTATGATCTATCACGGGGGAGTCAGCGTCCTTGCGGAGGATGACAATACCATGGATGCGGCGGACAAAGCACTGATCAATGATTTTATTCTGGATGAGGCGTATCGGGATTATGATCCCGGAATTGCGGATCCTGTCAAAAGACATACCAACACTTATGTGGCACGCTACCGTTCCGGTGAATTTATCCGGGTATATCTGCACCTGCTGACGCAGTATCCGGGAGATATGATCAATGCGGCACTGGCTACCAATGCCGGGTTCCTGTCTCCGTTTGATACGACCCATGCGGATGTGAACCGTGTGGAGGGCAGAGCAGGATTAAGCTATGTGCAGACCAGATGGGAAGAAGACACGCTGAATGACAGAGGGATCTACAAGGACAGCAAATGGCCGTGGCTCTTTGAACAGCTGGAGAGCTGGGCGGAGAACAACAGTTATCTGCGGACTCCGGTATTGAAATATCTCTTCGTGCCGGGAAGCTATCTGTGGCTGTATCTGGCCCTGGCAGCAGTGCTGGTGATCGTAGACAGGAAGCGGTTCTGTCTGCCCCTTGCCATTGTGGCAGGCTATTACGGGACCATGTTGTTCGGGCCCACCGTACAGATGCGATATGTATATCCGGTGATGCTGGCGCTGCCTTATGTACTGGCGCTTGTCACCGGCAGGAGGAAAAATGGATAAACTGATCATCGGTGCGGGACTGTATGGCTTGTACGCGGCCCTGTACTGTGGAAAAAGAGGACAACAGGTAGAGGTACTGGAGATCGAACAGGCTCCTTTTACCAGAGCCACATATATCAATCAGGCCAGAGTTCACATGGGCTACCATTATCCCAGATCTCTGTCCACCGCTATGAAATCAGCGGGGTATTTCAAGCGTTTTGTGGAGGACTATTCCTTCTGTATTCATACGAAGTTTGAGCAGATTTACGCGACTTCCAGCCATTTTTCCTGGACAGACGCAACCGAGTTCCGCAAATTCTGTCAGGATGCGGGGATCCCCTGCAAACCTCTTCCGGTGGAAGAGTATTTTCAGCCTGGCTTGTGTGATGGAGCGTTCCTGACGGAGGAATATACGTACGATGCCCATATTTTGCGGGATTACCTCATGGAGGAGATTGCAAAATATCCCGGCATAAAGCTGCATTTCGGACGGAAGATCACGGAGATCGAAAAGCAGACGGACTGCTATGAGGTGACGGCACTTCACGAAGGAAAACAGGAGGTCTACCGGGCGCCCTTTGTCCTGAATGCCACCTACGCTTCTGTGAATCAGATCCTGAGGAAAGTAAAGGGCGCAGAGACGCAGGATTTCGGACTGAAATATGAACTGTGCGAGATCATTCTCTGCAAAGCCAGCGATAAGATCCGGAATATCGGTTTTACGGTAATGGATGGTCCCTTTTTCTCCATTATGCCGTTTGGAAAGACCGGTTATCATTCCCTGACTTCGGTAACCTTTACTCCTCATAAGACCAGCTATGATGCGACACCACAGTTTCCCTGTGTGGGAGAGAATGGCAACTGCTGTCAGGGAGGTTTTCTGGGGAACTGTAACGATTGCCCCGGCAGACCGGAGAGCGCCTGGGAGTATATGTCCACACTGGCACGGAAATATATGCGGGAAGAGTATGCGTTCAGCTATGAGAAATCTTTGTTTTCCATGAAGCCCATTCTGAAGGCTTCGGAGATCGACGATTCGAGACCCACAGTAATCCGGGCTCTTTCCGAAGATCCTGTTTTTATCAGTGTATTATCGGGCAAGATCAATACCGTATATGATCTGGATCCGTTTTTAGATTAATCGCGAAGAAAAAGGAAACATTATGGAGAAAGAAGCAATACAGAATAAAGAGAAAAATTTCGTATCCTGCGTGCTGTATCTGCACAACGATGGAAAAAATATCAGAGAGTTTCTGAAGACTGTCTGCGGGACCATGGAACAGAATTTTGAAAAATATGAGATCGTCTGTGTGAATGACTGCTGCATGGATGATACCATTGAGGAGATCCACCGGTATCTGGGAGAAAGCAATACCCGCCATGTGGTGAGCCTGATCAATCTGAGCTTTTATCAGGGGGTGGAAATGGCCATGAACGCCGGAAGAGATCTGGCTGTTGGAGATTTTCTCTTTGAATTCGACCGTTGTCTGCTGGATTTTGAACCGTCCCTGATCATGGATATCTATCATAAGGCATTGGAAGGCTATGACGTGGTGGCTGCGGCACCGAAGCGGAATGTAGCATTTACCTCCAGACTTTTCTATGCGGTGTACAATTTGGGAAGCCGTAATACCCATAAGCTGCGTCAGGAACGTTTCCGCATTATTTCCAGACGGGCAGTGAACCGTGTGAATCAGATGAATGCGTATATTCCTTACCGCAAGGCCATGTATATGAACTGCGGACTGCGGGCGGAGACCATAGTCTATGACAATAAAGAGATGGCAAAGGGAACCAGGAACCGGGAAGAGCGGAATACCCGCAGCAGTCTGGCTCTGGATACGCTGATCATTTTCACGGATGTACTGGAGAAATTTTCCATGCTGATCAGTAGTATTTTGTTTGCAGTCATGGTGATCATGTTCGGGTGGATCGTTTATTCCATCTTCAGCACGGTACGCCCGGTGGAAGGCTGGATGAGCCTGATGACTCTGATTTCTTTTGGATTTTTCATGATGTCGGTGGTGCTGACATTGATCTTCAAATACCTGTCCGTCATTCTGAATATGAGCTTTAAAAGACAGCGTTATGTAATAGAAGGAGTGGAAAAACTGACAAAATGATGTTTACGATAATTTTTCCGGTATTAAATGAGCGTCTGCGGCTGGAAAGCGGTGTGACACGGACGGTGGAGTATCTGCGCAAGATCGCATTTGAAGATTATGAGATCATTATTGTGGATAACGGTTCCGAGGACGAGACCCCGCAGATCGCGGAGATGCTCTGTCAGAAATATGAAAAAGTAAGATATGAGAGAATCAATGTCCGCGGTGTCGGTGCGGCTTTCCGCAGAGGTGTGGAATTGAGCCACGGTGACGTGGTGGGATATATGGACATTGACCTGTCTACCAATATCAAACATCTGGGAGAGGCAATCCATCTTTTTGAAACACAGCCTCAGATCGAATACATTAACGGCAGCCGTTTCGCCAGAGAATCCGATACAAAGGGAAGAAAATGGTATCGCAGGATCACGTCCCAGGGACTGTTGATTCTGTTGAAACTGTTCCTGCGGATGAAGTCCACGGATGCCATCTGCGGCTTTACCTTTGTACGCAGACAGACTGCTCTTTCCCTGATTGAGGGCTGCAGTCAGGATAACGGCTGGTTCTATATGATCGAATTCCTGTTACGGGCGGAGAAGCGGGGTGTGAAGATCCTGGATTACCCGGTGGAGTGGCAGGAAGATTACAATACTACCGTTAAGGTATTTAAGACGATCTGTAATTATCTGGTACAGATTGCAAGATTGTTTAACGAGTTTTATATTAAGAAGCATATATAAGATGCCAGGGGAAAAAGGTCTAAGCCCACATGAACTCGCTCATAAGTGCGTAGCACGGAACAATCCGTAGGCATCAAGGTTGAGGGCTTTTGCCCCGGAAACGGAAGAAAGAAGGATAATACCATGGCACATATTAAAAGAATCGATCTGACAAGAGATGTGGAGGCGCATGCGGAAGCCTACCGGAAAGCCATTGAGAACGTATGTAAAGAGACCGCTTTTTCCGGCGGAAAATATGCAGATGCCTTTGACAAAGAGTTTGCCGCCTATGTGGGAAGCAAATTTGCCAGTGGTGTCAACAACGGTACCTCCGCTTTGCATCTGGCAATGCTGGCATTGGGCGTAGGCCCCGGGGATGAAGTGATCGTTCCGGCCAATACTTATATAGCAACTGCATGGGGGGTAAGCTATACAGGAGCCACACCGGTGTTCGCAGACTGTACGCCGGATACCTGGGAGATCGATCCTTCCGTACTGGAGGCTAAGATCACGGAAAAGACGAAAGGCATTATCGGTGTTCACCTCTACGGTCAGCCTTTTGACTATGAGGGAGTCCGCAAGATCGCAGACCGTCACGGACTGTTTGTGGTGGAGGATTGTGCCCAGGCTCACGGAGCAAAGTTTGAGGACAGAAATGTGGGAACGCTGGGAGACCTGGCCTGCTTCAGCTTCTACCCGGGCAAGAACCTCTACGCCTTTGGTGAGGGCGGCAGTGTTACCTGTCAGGAAGAAAAATATTATAAGCATATCGACCGTCTGAAGAATCAAGGCTGTGATGTGCGGTATTATCATGATGAGATCGGTTACAACTACCGGCTGGAAGGTCTGCAGGGGGCAGTGTTGAGTGTCAGCCTGAAATATCTGCCGGAGTGGACGAAGAGACGGCAGGAGATCGGACATCGTTATCTGAAGGAGATTACAAATCCGTTGATCACCATGCAGAGACATCCGGAGAACACCACTCCGGTCTTCCATCTGTTTGTCATCACGGTGCCGGATCATGAAGACTTTATCCGGTATATGGCAGAAAATGATGTGGAATGTAACATGCATTATCCGGTACCCTGCCATTTACAGAAGGCTTATGCCAATCTGGGCTATCAGCCGGGAGACTGTCCCAATGCGGAATATCTGGCCGCACACTGCGTGACCCTGCCGCTGTTCCCGGAGATGCGGGAGGATGAGATTGCCAGAGTGATCGATCTGTGCAATGCCTACAGACAGGCATAAGGAGTGAATATTATGCAGGATACCATGCGGACAGAAATAAAAAAGCGGATAGCGCCGGAACGGATTCCCGGAGTTTACCGGGATACCGGAGCAGGAATCTATTTACGGCTGATGACCCGTGAGGATACCGACCGGATCGTGGCATGGCGCAACAGTGATGCCGTTCGGAAAAATTTTATCTATCAGGCTCTTTTTACCAGAGAGTCCCATGAGAACTGGATCCGGACCCATGTGGAGACCGGCGATGTGGTGCAGATGATCATCTGTGATCTGGCAAACGACAAGCCACTGGGATCCGTCTATATCCGGGATATTGACAGACATCATAACAAGGCGGAATACGGTATTTTCATCGGAGAGGCCGATGCCAGAGGCAGAGGTGTCGGTACGGCAGCGGCAAAGCTGATGCTCCGGTACTGCTTCGAGGAAGAACAGCTGCACAGAGTGTATCTGCGGGCTCTGTCGGAGAACGGGCAGGCGATCCGCAGCTATGAAAAAGCGGGATTTCGCAGAGAGGGACTGTTGCGGGACGATGTGTGTATTGAAGGCGACTACCGGGACATCGTCTGGATGGCAGCAGTGAATTCCGGAAATGATCAGGAAAACGAGGAATAGAACACAATTATGAAAAAAGTAAGTTTTGTAATCCCCTGTTATCGCTCGGAACATACCTTACCCCATGTGGTGAAGGAGATCCGGGAAAAAATGCAGGAACTCACGCAGTATGAATACGATATTTTTCTGGTGAACGATGCTTCCCCGGACAATACCATGGGAACCATAAGGGATCTGTGTGATAAATATGACAATATCAAGGGAATCGGCTTTGCCCGGAATTTCGGACAGCATGCGGCACTGATGGCGGGACTTCGTCATTCCGACGGCGATTACGTGGTGTGTCTGGATGATGACGGACAGACACCGGCGGATGAAGTGGACAAGCTGCTGGGCAAGCTGGAAGAGGGTTTCGATGCCGTTTACGCCAGCTACGAACATAAACAGCATTCCACATTCCGGAATATGGGAAGCAAGGTCAATGAGCTGATGACCCGGATGATGCTGGATAAACCGGCGGATCTGTATATTTCCAGCTATTTTGCAGTGAAGAGATTCGTGGTGGAGGATATGATCCGCTATGAGAATTCCTACCCCTATGTCATTGGACTGGTGCTCCGGGCCACCAAAAACATTACCAATGTGGCGGTGTGTCACAGGGAAAGAGAGGAAGGCAGTTCCGGATATACATTGAAAAAGCTGCTGGGCTTATGGTTCAACGGATTTACCGCATTCTCGGTGAAACCGCTGCGGATTGCCACTACACTGGGTGTGGGATGTGCCGGTATGGGCTTCCTCTATGGAATCTATACCATTATCAAGCGTCTGGTGAATCCTAATGTGCCCATGGGCTTTAGTGCCCTGATGGCAGCCGTGGTATTTTTCGGCGGCATGATCATGATCATGCTGGGACTGATCGGGGAATATGTGGGACGTATTTACATCAGCATGAATAATTCTCCCCAGTATGTGATCCGGGAAAAGATCCATCTGGGTGAGGAAGACCGGTAAATCGAAATAAAACAGAAGGGTAACAGGAAAACGGATGAAGAAAGAACGTTTTGTGGATTGGTGGAAACAGGACAAACGTTATATGACACTGCTGAAAGCGGTACTGATGGCACTGCTTCCCCTGCTCTGCTGTCTGGTACGGACGGCAGCGGAAGGAAGAAGCATCGGACAGGTGTATCTTCCCTCTTCGGAATGGAACGACGAATTATTCTATTTCAAGCAGGTGGAGGGAATCGTAAATTACGGTTTTCCCCGGGGATATTTCGGTTTTAACGAAAGTCATGCGTTGCAGTTGTCTTTTGCAGCATGGAGTCCGGTGCTGGTATTTCCCTGGATCCTGTGGGGACTGTTATTCAGCTGGAATCTGCTGTCTCCGGTGATCTGCAATATCGTGCTGCTGACGATCACCATGTTCGTATTTGTCTGGCTGGTGAAGCCCACCTGGAAACAGTTGGGGATCCTGACGGTATTGTTCAGTCTGTATTCTCTGTTTGTCAGATATATGCTGTCCGGTATGCCGGAGGTGATCTGCTTCAGCTTGCTGATCCTGTTCTACGGACTGGCCATGAGCTATCTGAAAAAGGAGAGCCGCGGGAAACTGATCGCCATGCTCGTGATCTCGGTACTGCTGACTCTGATGCGGCCTTATATGCTGCTGTTTCTGGCTCTGGCCTGCTATTTCTGGATCTGCCGTAATAAAAAGGCAGGGTGGATCGGCTCGATTCTGATAGTGGCGGCAACGGGAATTACCTATGCCCTGATCAAACATTATCTGGGAGCGGAATATTTTACACCGCTGTTTTATACGGACTGGATCACTACCTTTTTCACTGATGGGATCGGCGCGGGCTTCCGCAACCTTTTCGGAACACTTTACTGGAAAGGACTGGAATTCTACAGACATTGTATCGAAGGGGGACGGAATGGTCTGGCTTCCGGAGCCTTTTTTGACGGTTATCTGTTGGTGCTGCTGATCCTGTTGGTGCAGAGTTTTCTGGACATCCGCACACTGCGCCGGGCGAAGCGGGTGGAACGGATCGCGATGGAGCCGGAGGATAAGAAGGTACGGGAGGCGTTGTTCGGACCGTACACACTGACAGAGGACAGAAAACGGGGACTGCACAACCAGCTGGTTATTGAAGTGCATTTTGCCCTGAGCCTCATCGCCATGCTGTTCGCACATTTGCTCATGTACAAAATGGTGGAAGGCAGCAAACATTTCCTGACCTTTATCGCAGCAGGCATTTTCATTGTCAGTATGCTGGAGACCAGATATTATAAGAAAGCGGTGCTTCTGGGAGCGGCTTTCCTGTATCTGTACAGCTTCAAAGCAGTGGAGCCTTATGACTATCAGATTCCCTATGTGACAGAGGAACGGCAGGCACAGGTGGAGTACTGGCGGGAAATCTTCTCGGAAAAACTGGCCATGGACACAGAACAGGTGCCGAATTATGAGAATGTAGTGATCTGGACCTTCGGAGATGAGACCCCGGAGGGCCATCAGAATCTGAAATGGCAGCTTTTGTACAGTGCACCGAAGGGCTTTGGCATCAGCTGCTGTGAACGGGAATATATTACGGAGCATCTGACAGAGCTGCAGAGTCGTTATCTGGCAACGGTGAGCGGTGGAGCCATCGATGAAATGTGCCGGACGGCAGGGTATGAAGAGCTCGGCAGGGATGCGGATATGGTGCTGTACCAGAGATACTGATAAAAGATCTGAAATCTGATATGTGAAATAAAAAAAGACAGAACGGGAAGAAACTATGGACGTAATGGAGACACAGAGAAGAAAACAGCATAATTTCACAGAGAACAATATGTGGGCACTGCTGTGGCATGGACTGCCGGTGGCGGCACTGCTTCTCTGGGGAGCTTTCTGCATTACCAACAGCCTCTGGTATGATGAGGCTTATTCGGCATCCATGGTATCCCTGCCCTGGAAGCGGCTGATCTATATTACAGCCACGGATGATCACTCACCGTTTTACTATGTGCTGTTAAAAATCTTCTATCATCTGTGCGGCGGAGGAAACCATTTCTGGGCATTGAAGCTGATGTCCGTGCTGTTCATGCTGGGATATATGCTGCTGGGAAAATATTATGTGGCAAAATTGTTTGATCGTAAGATTTCGGTGTATTTTATGCTGTTTTCCCTGCTGATGCCGATCTTCAGCGTACAGGCGGGAAATGTGAGAATGTATGCGGTGGCTCTGTTCTTTCTGACGTTGACGGAACTGTCTGCCTATGACATTTTCAGAGAACCGGCCCGGAAAAAATGGATCGTATTCTGCATCGCCAGTATCGGCACGGTATATTGTCATACTTTTGCATTGATCCAGACGTTCTTATTCTATCTGCTGTTTTTCGCAGTGATCCTGATCTGCCATAAGAAGGAGCTGATCAAGGGGTATTTTATCTCCGGATTTACGGTGGCGCTGGTGTTTTCTCCCTGGCTGGCGGTGACGATCCGGCAATTTGTCCTGCGGATGCGCTACGATGACGGTTCCACTGCGGAACTGGCAACGCTGTATTCCGTGATGGATTATTGTAAGGAATGGTTCTCAGCGGTGGAGACTCCTATTGGCATTGTCGTACTGTTGGGAATGGCATTATGTCTGGTACTCAGTTACGGAGCCGTGGACTGGGTGAGACAGAATCATAACATTGCACCGGCCATCGCGTTTGGCACATTTGCCCTGACGGGTATCGTGGGAGGCGTGATCTCCGCTACGGTCAATAACTGTTTTATGGGCCGTTATGCGTTCCCGGGCATGGGCTTTGTCATGCTGTGGTATGCCGTGGGATTTGCACAGATCACGGAGAACACAAAAGGCAAAAGCAGGAAAATATGGGCTACAGGCCTTCTGGGAACGGCAGGTCTCTGCTTCCTGTTACAGTATACCTCCGAGATCAGGCTGGAATATGATGACGGTCTGGAAACCTACGAGAATTTCGTGGAGGAATACATGACGGAGAATGATGCGATCATCGGACCGTATACGCATACGATCTTTTTGAATGTGTATCATCCTGAACTGCATTACTACACGATCGCATATAAGCTGTACAGTCTTCCTTTTGTGAATACGGAAGCACTGAGCAGTTACAGTCAGCTGGACACTTATGATAATCTGTGGTATATCTGCTTCCAGGGGGGCTACCCCAATGAAATGGAAGATGAGTACAGCTATGAACAGGTATTGGAATTTCATTATATGTATTATGATTTTGCAATCTTTCGACTGGAGAAGCTGGAGGAAGAGTAGCACAGTAATGGACGAATAAGAAAAAGGAATGGATGAAAAGCATGGAAAAAGTGATGCAGAAATGGAAGAGCTACGGGAAACACTTCCAGCAGAACCGCCTGTATATGGGGATCCTGTTACTGACAGCGGTGTGTGCCTACGGCTATAAGGTGACAAATGCAACCATCGGCATCGATGATACGCCATCCTTATATTATTTTGAAGAAGGACTGATCGCCATTGTGGGGCGGTGGGTTCTGTTTTTGCTGAATAAGGTGGTATCGCTGGCAGAGTTTGTTCCCTTCGTGACGGATTTTGCGGCAGTTGTGATACTGGTGCTGGCAGCGGTCGTCTGGTCTGCATTGTTTTATTCTGTATTGGGAGAGAAGGTTCCGACGGCAGGCTATGCTTTCTTCGGTGCCGTCTTTCTCTCCAGTCCCCTGATCAGTGAAGTCTTTACTTATTTCCTGCATAACGGTATCGCCATCGGCTATCTGTGCTGTGGCATCAGCCTGTGCTGTGTCAGGGAATGGCAGAGCAGTACCCGGAAAATGCAAAAAGGATCCGGTATCCGGCAGAAACTGGGATGCCTGGCAGTGGCAGAGATCCTGACGGCGGCAGTCTTTTTGTGGATCGCCATGGGATGTTACGAGTCCTTTATGATCCTGTGGCTGGCGGGGCTGATGCTCTTGCTGCTGACGGAGCGGATCGCACGGGGACGTCAGGAGAAGGACATATTTGCCACACTGGTGGCCGGTGCGGTGGCGGCGCTTGTGGCCATTGTGCTGCGTAGTGTGATGATCGTGGTAGTGACGAAAGCATTTCACCTGGAATATCTGCGGGGAGAGGCGGTACAGCGTTCCGTGACGGAAATGCTGGGCTGGATGCTGCAGCCGGGGGCTTTCGGGGAGCTTGCCATGATCCTCAAGAGGACCTTTGTGCTGTATGGGGTATTTGCCTATGCTTATCTGCCGATCCGGATTTTTATATTATCAGCGGCTGTGATCCTTGTGGTGACGCTGGTGCGGGTGATCCGCGGCAGAGATCTGTGGGCACTTCTGTTGTTGCCTGCCGCTTATTTGGCAGCATTTTCTCTTCTGTTCATTGAAGGAAAAGCCACATTGTACCGTTCGGCACAGTTCCTGCCGGTCTTCTGTGGATACGGAGCGCTGCTTTTTGTGTATGGGATCTGGCAGCTGACGGGAACTATGTCCCCAAAAGCGAAGAATACGGCTGGCAGAAAAATCTCTGCTGGTGTGAGGGCACTTGCAGTTCTGGTGCTGGCGGTGATCCTCTGGAACCAGTGTATGGATATGACCAGATGGTTCTATATTGACAAGAAAAAATATGATGCGGCAGTGAAGACCGTGGATCAGATTGCAATGGATCTGGAACGGGACTTTGATACTTCAAAACCGGTGATCTTCACGGGAAATTATGATATTCCCTACAGCATAGTTCAGGATGCCTATGTGAGCTACAGCAGCCCTGTTTATTATAAGATGAAACGATTGGCGGATCTGGTGGACCCGGATCTGCTGGATAAATACAATCGTGGATCCAGAGGAGTGTGGGTGGCACAGACACCGGCATTGTCTGTTATCGACTGGGGACGCTATGCCTTTGATTCCGATGCGGAGCTGGTGAAATTTTTTGAAATGCACGGGCATCAGCTGGTGGCTCTGGAGGACATCAGCCTCTATGCGGCAGCGGAAGAAGAGTCTCTGGATCTGCCGGAATATCCGCAGGAGGGGTATATTGTAGATAAGGGGGACTATATTATTGTTCACTTCTGATGAAAAACCTGCAATAGGCAGACAGATCAACCGGTTCCTCTTGTGGCTGGACCGGATTCCTCTCTGGTGGACCGGAATTTTGATCGTGGTTGTATTTTTTTCCCCCTATTTTATTCTGGGGGATGGCTGCATCTTTGAGATCAACGACCAGCTGGATGAAAGCATTATGAATTATATGCTTCCCGCCAGACATTTATGGGACGGCAGTACGGTATATCCGGAGATGCTGGGAGGGGTCAATGCCAGCGGTATGCAGCCGTCGGCCATTCTATTCCTGCCGCTGTATTGTCTGTTTTCTGCCAGGGTGGCGTTTCTTACACAATACATGATCTGTTTTGTGCTGGCGTTTCTGGGAATGTATCTGTTGGTAAAGGAGAGCACGGAGAGCAGTATTCTGGCGGTGATAGCCGGGGCATGTTTCTGTGTGCTGCCCTTATATCCGGTCTACGGTCTTTCGGAATTCGGCATTCCTTTGGTGGCATATGCCTTTCTGTGCCTGTGGAAACGGAAAAGAATCCTTCCCGCATTGATGTGTACGTTACTGTTCGGCCTGACCAGCCACCTGGTGTATACCGGTTATGTGGTGCTGGGATTGTGGCTTTTGGCACTCCTTGTTGCCTTCTTTCAGAAAAGAAAGAATAAATGGCCGGTTCTGGGATTTGCAGAATTGCTGGTGACTTATGTCATTGTCAACTGGTCACTGATCCTGGAGATTCTGGTGGGAGACAGCAGTTATGTCAGCCACCGGGAAGAAATGGTGTCTTCCGCGACTCCCTTTTTTGAGACTTTTTGGAGCCTCTTCCGGAACAGCGCACAACACGCACCGTCCTTACATAAATATCTGATCCTGCCGATTGTCATATTCCTGCTTCTGGGAGCATTTTGCAAAAAGGAAGAAACGGACAGAATGATATACAAGGCGGCTGTTATCAACTTTTTATTCCTGATCGGCATCGCATTGTTTTATGCATTTTGTCATATGACGGTGGTCGTTGATTTCAAAAACAGCGTCACGGGATTTTTACACTATTTTCAGATCCACCGGTTCTATTGGCTGTATCCTGCGGACTGGTATCTGGAGTTCGCACTGGCGGCAGCGGTATTGTGGAGAACGAAAGTGCCGCATACCGACAGCAGGATGCTGCCGGGAAAACTGGTGATCCTGGCAGTGTGTCTGTTGCCGACGCTTCAGCTGTTGAAAGTGAATTCCGGAATGTATCTCAATGTGAACCAGATCAATAACGGATCCGGAATCACGGGATATATCTCCTGGAAAAGCTGGTTTTCAGAGGATCTGATGCAGGAGATCGATGATGCGATTGGCCGGGACAAGAGCACCTATCGTGTGGCACATCTGGGAGTCAGTCCCGCACCGGCACTGATGCATGGTTTTTATACGGTGGACGGATATTCCAACAATTATCCTCTGGAGTACAAGCACAGATTCCGGGAAGTTATTGCACCGGAGATTGAGAAAAACGAAGAAGTGCGGGTATACTTTGATACATGGGGGAACCGCTGCTATCTGTTCAACAGCATTACCGGCAATTACATGCGCCTGCAAAAGGGAAACACACTGGTCTATGAAGGCCTGGAATTTGACATGGAGGCATTGCGGGAACTGGGATGTGAGTACCTGTTCTCCGGAGCTGAGATCGGCGATGCCGACAGGATGGGTATGGAACTTGTGGGATACTTTGAAACAGAAGACTCTTACTGGGGGATCTGGGTGTATCGACTGTAACAGCTCTGCTCATAGAATGACAGAATCGTTGCCTTGTGTGCAAGCACCCAGGCACCAATTCTGTCATTCTATGGCTGAACTGTTACCCCGACTTTCTTAAAATTTCATAAGATTTTTTACTGGAAGAGAAAAGTGTGCTATAGTGTAACTATTCATAGAATCCGCATAGCAGCGATTTTGCGGATGGGGAGTGAATAGTTACAAAACTATACGGAAATAAGCAATAATAGAGATTATATATGAAAGACAGAATCTATATCTGTCACACATACTATCATGTATATGTGACTTTTTTAAAAGAACTGAAATTAAGGGCGGAGGCAGATCCTGCGAAGAAAGCAGGGGCTGCTACTTTAGTGCTGTCCAAAATGTCCAATAATTTCGAGAACCTGAAATTACGGGTGGAGAGCACGGGACTGTTCGAAGAGGTACTGGAATTCGATGAGAAGCGTGAAGATTTCTTCCCGGAACTGGAAAAATACCGGGAGGACACCGGAAGCTTTCTGGGGAATCTGAAGAACCGGATCCGCTTTACGAAGGAGTACGCCAGACTCGAGGCTTCTTATGTGCCGGTAGATCTTCGGACTTACAAGGACATTTATGTCTACTGCGATTCCGATCCCATCGGCTACTACCTGAATCAGAACCATATCCGCTATCATGCCGTGGAAGACGGCCTGAACTGTCTCAAGAATTTTGACGCGGCGCGATATGACAACCGTGGACATTTTAAGATCAAGGCATTCCTGTCCATGTATCTGAACCTGATCTTTGTTCAGAACGGCTACGGAAAATACTGCATGGATATGGAAGTAAATGACATTTCCGCCATCCGCTATCCCTGTCCCCGGTATATCGAACTTCCCAGAAAGCCGCTGGAAGACCGGCTGACAGCGGAGGATAAGCAGCTGCTCCTGCAGGCATTCGTGAGAAATAAAGACGAACTGGAACACCAGATCGAAGAGAGCAATAAGGTGGGAGATAAAATATTGATCCTCACGGATCCGGTATGCGCGCTGGATGTGAGAGAACAGATCTTCCGGGATATTATCAAAATGTATGAAAAAGAGGGCACCATATTTTTAAAGCCCCATCCCAGAGACCTGCTGGATTACCAGAAGCTTTTTGCGGAATATCCCCAGTTCGATGCATCCATGCCCATGGAGATGCTGAACTTTTTCCCGAATCTGCGTTTTAAAAAGGTGGTAACCATATTTACGGAGGTAAAGGGACTTCCTTTTGCGGATGAAGCGGTACGCCTCGGACCTGATTTTATGGATGCCTATGAGGATCCACTGATCCACAGACAGAATGAACAGATATAAGTTTGGAGACCGTCAATGATACAGATCATCAAGAAATTACGTGTCCTGCTGGACAAAAAACAGAAAAGAACCATGGTGGGACTCATTATCCTCATGGTGATCAGTGCCTTTTTGCAGACTGCCGGTGTGGGAATGTTGGTGGAGGTCATGCAGATCGTCATTGATCCCGAAGCGGTACAACACAGCCGGGTGGCGGAAGCCTGCTATGAGATCATGGGTGTGGAGAGCTATCGTACGTTCTCCATTATTGTCATGGTGCTGCTGATTCTGGTATTTGTGGTGAAGAACCTGTTTACTTATGTACAGCAGAAGCTGACTTTATCCTTTGTCTATACGAACCAGTTCCGCACTTCCGAGCGCATGATGCGTAATTACCTGCGCAGAGGTTATGAATTTTATCTGAATGCGGATACCGCTGTGGTACAGCGCAGTATCACTTCCGATGTCAACAATATGTATGCACTGATCCTGGCACTGTTACAGCTGTTATCCGACAGCGTGGTTTCCCTGTTTGTCATCAGTTATTGCTTTATTTCCAGCGGTACCATGACGATCCTGATGGCGGTGGTATTGCTTCTGTTGATGTGGCTGATCAAGAGAGTGCTGAAGCCCATCATGTACAAGGCCGGTAAGGACAATCAGGACTATTACAGCAGTCTGTTCAAATGGATCTCCCAGACGGTACAGGGTATCAAGGAAGTAAAGATTTCCGGCAAGGAGCAGTATTTCGTATCCGAGTACCGCAAATGCGGAAAAGGCTACGTGGATGCCGTACAGCGTTACAGCCTGTACAATCAGGTGCCGAAGCTGCTGATCGAGACAGCCTGCGTTGCCACTATGGTAGGATACATGATCTTTCTGGTGGCCACCGGTGTGCCTACAGAAAATATGCTGACAGTGTTCGGAACTCTGGCGGCAGCGGCACTGGTACTGTTGCCCTGCGTGAACCGTATCAACAACCAGATCAATTCTATCGCCTATTTTGAACCTTTCTTCATGGGTGTCAGCGATAATTTACAGGATGAGATCAACGGACAGAATATCGACATGTCCTTTGCTACCGATGAAGATGAAAAGCTGGATGTAAAAGAAAGCATCGAGATGAAAGATATTACTTATGCCTATCCCAATACGGAGCGTCTGATCTTCGACCATGCGGATCTGAAGATCCCGGTGGGTGCATCGGTAGGTATCGTGGGTACTTCCGGCGCGGGCAAGAGTACCGTGGTGGATATTCTGTTGGGACTGCTGGAGCCCAGTACGGGACATATCTATGCAGACAGCGTGGATGTAAAGGAACCGGGCAATTACCGGAAATGGCTGAAGAATATCGGCTACATTCCCCAGATGATCTTCATGCTGGATGACACCATCCGTAAAAATGTAGCCTTCGGTGTGCCGGAGGACAAGATTGATGAGGACAGACTGTGGGAAGTATTGAAAGAGGCACAGCTGGATGAATTTATCAAGACTCTGCCGGAAGGTCTGGAGACTGGCATCGGCGAGCGGGGTATCCGCCTCTCCGGAGGACAGAGACAGCGTATCGGTATTGCCAGAGCGCTGTATAATGATCCGGAGGTACTGATCCTGGATGAGGCCACTTCCGCACTGGATAATGATACGGAAGCAGCCATCATGGAGTCTATCAACCGACTGCACGGCCGCAAGACCTTGATCATTATCGCCCACAGATTGCAGACCATTGAAAAATGTGACATTGTCTATCGGGTAGAAGACGGCAGAGCAAAAATAGAACGGGGAAATCTGTAACGCCTATGAGTAAAAAACTGAGCATCATCGTGCCCGTCTATAATATGGCGACGGAGGGAAAACTGAATTATTGTCTGGACAGCCTGGTGGGACAGACCATCCGGGGACTGTACGATTATGAGATCCTCTGCGTGGATGATGCTTCTACAGACGATTCTCTGGAGATCCTGCTGGATTATCAGAAGCGTTATCCGGAGCTGGTCTGTGTCATTCCGAACCCTGTGAACTTAAGACAGGGCGGTGCCAAAAATGCCGGACTGCGGGTGGCGCAGGGGGAATGGATCGGTTTCATCGACAGTGATGACTGGGTGTCACCGGACTATTACGAGAAGCTTCTGAAAAAAGCGGAAGCAACCGGAGCGGATCTGGTGGGCTGCGATTACAGTCTGGTGGATCATCATACCTTTGAGGTCGGGAAGGTCATCGTCAACAATACACCGGATCAGACCGGGGATCTGACGAAGGAAAAGCATGAGAGACTGTTCATGCGTCCCGGCAGTATGGTGCTGAAAATTTACAAACATAGTGTGATCCGGGAGAATCATCTGGATTTTCCGGAGCATATTTTCTACGAAGACAACTGTGCAGGCCCCTTGTGGAGCCTGTACTTTCGACGTTTTGAGAGAGTGGAGGAACCGCTGTATTATTATTACCAGCATGCGGTGTCCACGGTACATCACATCACGGAGGAAAAATGCCGTGATCGTATGAAAGCAGCAGAACTTTTGTACACGGAATGCGAGAACAGAGGGTTCCTTACGGAATACCGGGAGCAGATCGAATACCGTTTTACGGAGCTGTATTATGTGATCACTTTATTCTCCTATCTGTCGGGAGTGGAGAAGCCGAAGATGTCTTTTGTAAAAGAACTACGGGAGGGGACAGAACGACATTTTCCGGAGTTCGACAGGAATAAATATTATCTGGAATATACTGGGCCGGAGGAACGCAAATTCATCGCCATGCAGAAAAAGAGCGATCTGCGGTTCTATCTCTATTACAGGATCCGGCAGTTTGTATGGAAGCTACGGGCCTGAAGGGCGGCCATGGGGCATGAGAAAGATGAGGTTAGGAAAATGAGCAGATTAGCGATTATCACCGCCAGAGGTGGGAGCAAGCGGATCCCGAAGAAAAATATCAGAGATTTTTGTGGAAAACCGATTCTGGCATATTCCATCGAGGCGGCATTGTCCAGCAGACTTTTTGACCATGTGATGGTATCCACGGACGATACGGAGATTGCGGAGATTGCGAAAAAGTACGGTGCAGAGGTGCCGTTTTTCCGCAGTGAGGCGACTTCCGGAGACTTTGCCACCACCAATGATGTGCTGGCGGAAGTGTTGGCGGAATATGAGAAGCGTGACATGCATTTTGATGTGGCATGCTGCATCTATCCCACAGCGCCTTTTGTGACAGCGGAAAAACTGAAAGCAGCGGTAGAACAGCTGGAAGCAAGCGATGCGGACACCCTGATTCCGGTGGTCAGCTTTTCCTACCCGCCCCAGCGGGCCATGGTAGTGGAGCAGGAACGGTTGGTATTTAAATATCCCGAATATCTGGACAGCAGATCCCAGGACCTGCAGCCCCATTATCATGATGTGGGACAGTTCTATGTCTTCCGTACGGACCGCTTTGCAGTGAATAAGAAGCTGATGGTGGGAAATATTCTGCCCCTGATCGTATCGGAACTGGAAGTGCAGGATATCGATAATCTGACGGACTGGAAGATCGCAGAGATGAAATACCGTCTGATGACGGAGGAAAAATAATCCCGGAGGAATCTGAGACTATGGCAACAGGCAGACTGGCAGTATTGTCCAATGTAAATATGAATATGGTGATCCGTATGTTACAGAAACAGGCGGAAGTCTACGATGCGGAAGGCTATGGAAATGAACTGGGAGCTTTGCTGAACCCGGCTTCCTCTTATCATGCGTTTCAGCCGGACATTACCTTTCTGATCATGGATCTGGCAGAACTGCTGGAACATGACTATGATCCGCAGACAGCAAAAGAGCGGATCGGAAACTGGTTTCAGACGCTGGAAGGCTGTCTGCCGGAGCATGGTGTGTTCTATGTCTCCGATGCATATCTGTGGGCGGTGGAACTGGCTGTGCTGGCGGATCCGGAACGCAAACAGCAGCTGGAGAGTTTGTGGAGTGCTGCACTGCAGCAGCTGACGGAGAAACATTCCAATGTGCGGATATTTCCTTATCGCCGGATCATAGAGCATCAGGGCGAGGAGAGGGCGTTTTCCCTGAAAATGTGGTATATGGGAAAAGTATTGCTGGGGATGGAGACCCAGTCTCTTCTGGCGGAAAAAATATTACAGCAGGCGGAACTGGAGGAACGCACCCCTAAAAAGGTGCTGGTCCTGGATCTGGACAATACCCTGTGGGGCGGTCTGGCCGGAGAGACGGATCACACACCGGTGCTTTTGTCGGAAGACCACAGCGGTCTGGCTTATAAAAATCTGCAACGGGTCATAAAGCTGATGCAGGAACAGGGTGTGCTGTTAGCCATAGCATCCAAAAATAATGAAGAGGATGCCATGGAGATCTTGGAACATCATCCCCATATGTTGCTTGGGCCGGAAGATTTCGCAGCCCGCAGGATCAACTGGGACCCGAAGCCGGACAATGTCCGTAAGATGGCGGAAGAACTGAATCTGGGAACGGATTCCTTTGTCTTTTTTGATGACAGCGAAGCGGAACGGGAAATGGTACGGCAGATGCTGCCGGAGGTGACTGTGCCCGATTTCCCGGCAAGACCGGAGGAACTGGCGCCCTGCATGGCAAAGATTTATGAAGAATATTTTGCCCGGGCAGTGATCACGAAAGAGGACCGGGAGAAGACCGTACAGTACCGGGCAAATGCCGGCAGAAATGCCATGGCAGAGCAGGCGGTGAGCTTTGAAGACTATGTGAAAAAGCTGGAGATCTGTCTGATCCCGGTGGATCCGAAGGAACATCTGGACCGGCTGACACAGCTTTTGAATAAAACGAACCAGTTCAACCTGACCACCAGACGCTACACCAGAGAGCAGATGCAGCAGATCGTGGAAGATGCCGGAAAGAGAGTATTTCTGTATCAGGTGACGGATGCGTTTGGAGACAACGGAATCGTGGCAGCAGCCATCGTGGATACTGCCGGAGAACTGCCGGAGATCACGGATCTGGTCATGAGCTGCCGTGTCATGGGACGGAATATCGAGAATGCGGTGATTGACCGTATCGAGGAACAGATGCAGGAGGAAGGATATACCGGACTCCGCGGCAGATATATCCCGACAGCCAAGAATAAGCCGGTGGAAGCTCTGTATGAAAAGCTGGGTTACCACAGGACGGAAAGTACACAGGAGGGCGGTACCTGCTATGAGATCACACTGGCAGAGAGACCGGAGAGGGTCTACTGGCTGAAGGAGACTTTATACGATTGACCTGGGGCTGGGTGACGGCTGCCGGACGGAAGACCGGACAGTGGTAAATGCTAGAAAAAATGAGGATAAGCAGAGGATAACCATATGAAAGAGAAGATCATAAAGCTGATTGAAGATGTATTAAAGGTTCCGGCGGGAACCATCACCGAGGATACCATGATCGAAGATGTGGAGCAGTGGGATTCCCTGGCGCATGTCATGATCATCGGACAGTTGGAGGAAGAGCTTGGTGTCAGCATTCCCTTAGACGAAGCCATTGAGTTAAAAGGAATGCGTGAACTGTTGGAAAAGGCGGGCTGCGAATGAGTGTTACATTAAGAAAAGTGACAGAGGGAGACCTGGAACAGATCATGCGCTGGCGCATGGATCCGGAGATTACCCGCTATATGAATACGGATCCGAAGCTGACTCTGGAAGGGCAGAAGAAATGGTTTGCCAAAGTGCAGCAGGATCCGGATGTGAGCTACTGGATCATTGAGATCGACGGCACAGTAGCCGGCGTCATCAATTACACAGGGCTGACGAATCCCACAGGAGATCTGGGATGGGCCTATTACGTGGGCGAGAAAAAACTGCGCAGCATCCAGACGGCACTGGCGCTGGAGATGAGTATGTATGACCATGCGTTTCTGGATCTTGGGAAAAATGCGGTATACAGTGATGTATTCACCCTGAATCAGGGTGTCATCCAGCTCCATAAGATCTGCGGCTGTGAAGTCGTGGAAGAGAAAAAAGCCCACGTGGTGAAAAACGGAGCTGCTTATGACGTGACATATATGCGCATGACAGCGGAACACTGGAAAGGGATCCGGGACAGCAAGAAGTACGAACATATTGTATTTCCTTAAGGAGGCACTATTATGAACAAAGAGATCATGATCGGGAATCATAAAATCAGTGAAGATTCTCCCACTTTTGTAATTGCAGAGATGTCTGCGAATCATCTGATGGATTTTGACAGAGCAGTGGCTATCATGCAGGCGGCAAAGGATGCCGGTGCGGATGCCATTAAAATACAGACTTACACCCCGGATACCATCACACTGGACTGTGATGATCCCTGCTTCCAGATCACACAGGGAACCATCTGGGACGGAACCACACTGCACAAGTTGTATGAGACCGCCTATACTCCCTGGGAGTGGCAGCCAAAGCTGAAAAAGATCGCAGAGGAGATGGGACTGGTATTCTTTTCTTCTCCCTTTGATCTGACCAGCATTGATTTTCTGGAAGAGATGGAGGTACCGGTATACAAGGTGGCATCCTTCGAGATTAACGACATTCCTTTCATCCGCAAGATCGCCCGTACCGGCAAGCCGATTATCATGTCTACCGGAATTGCCTATCTGGCGGATATCGAGCTGGCACTGCGTACCTGTAAGGAAGAGGGCAACGAGAATGTGATCCTGTTGAAATGTACCTCCGCTTATCCGGCACCCTATGAGGATATTAATCTGAAGACGATTCCTTCCATGAAGGAAGTCTTTGACTGTGTGGTAGGTCTTTCTGATCATACCATGGGTTGTGCCGTGGCCGGTGCCGGTGTGGCGCTGGGAGCCAAGGTGGTGGAGAAACATCTGACACTGCGCAGAGCAGACGGCGGTGCGGATGCGGCATTCTCCATGGAACCGGAAGAATTCAAAGAGATGGTGGATCACATCCGCATGATCGAGAAAGCAGTAGGAAAGGTGACCTACGATCTGACACCGAAGCAGAAAAAGAGCAGAGAACATTCCCGTTCCCTGTTCGTGGCACAGGATATGAAGGCCGGGGATGTGTTTACTCCGGAGAATCTGCGGTCTGTGAGACCTTCCTGCGGACTGCATACCAGATATTATGAGGAACTGTTGGGCAAACGGATCACCAGAGATGCCAGGCTGGGAACCCCTATGGACTGGTCTCTTGTGGATTTCACAGAGAAGGAACAGCAGTAAGGAGCGGAAATGTATTATTTTCGTGCGGACGGCAGTGCTGTTACGGGGGCAGGGCATCTGATGCGTTGCCTCACGGTGGCACAGGAATTACAAAAAAGAATAGAGCATCCGGAAGAACTCTGCTTTTTGTGCGCGGAGCAGGCATCTGCGGAACTGTTGCAGAGCTGGAACATGCCGGTGAAGATCCTTGGGACGGATCCTGCCGACCTGGAAGGAGAGCTTTCGGCGCTGGAAGGACTGATCCGGGGAAGCGGGCATGTTTTTCTGGTGGACAGCTATGCGGTGACGGATGCTTATTTGCAGGCATTGCACCGGTTTGGCAGGGTGTATCTGCTGGATGATATGCAGCAGCACGCATTTCCGGTGGACGGTGTGATCAATTACAATCTGTTTGCTTCCCGGGAAAAGTATCGGGAACTGTATGGCAGCAGTACCGGACAGTATCTCGGAGCTGCTTATGTGCCGGTGCGGCAGCAGTTCTGTGAGGCGGCAGCACAGTATATTCTGCAGGATGATGTAACGGATATCCTGATCACCACCGGTGGCGGAGACAAAGACAACATTGCGGGAGAAATCCTGCGGGAACTGTGTGAGCACAGTCTGGCGGGAAAAAATATAAGGTATCATCTGGTGGTGGGAAGGTTTAATCCGAACCGGGAAAAATTGGAGCAATATGCATCGGAGCAAAACAACGTGGTTCTGCATTGCGATGTGAAAGACATGGCGGGACTGATGACGGCCTGTCAGCTGGCGGTGACTGCCGGTGGAACGACAATCTATGAATTGTCAGTTCTGGGAGTGCCTTTTGTCTGTTTTTCTTACGCAGAGAACCAGGAAGGGCTGACGGAATGGCTGGGAAAGCAGAAAAAAGCCGGATATGCCGGAAAATGGCATTACGCCCCGGAAGAGACAAGAAAAGCTATCGGCAGCTGGTGCCGGAATGCCTGTGAGAACAGGGAATTGCGGCAGAAAACCTATGAAGCGGAGAGAACCCTGATCGACGGGCAGGGGGCTGCCCGGATCGCAGAGATCCTGCAGACGGCGGGAATAGAAGAATAGAAGGATAATATCTGAGGTTTATGAAGAAAAACGGCAGCTGGAAGAAAAAAATTTTATATAGTGTGACAGCAGCTGTTTTGTTCGTGCTGCTTTTGGTACTGTTTTTTCCGGGGGACCGGGAATATCAGAGGATTCCTTATGATGTAGTGTTTCTGGGAGACAGTGTATATGGTCTGTGCCGTGATGAGACATCCATCGCAGCAAAGCTTCAGGAGAAGACAGGTTTAAAATGCTACAACGGTGGGCTGGGAGGAACGGTTCTTGGCAGAGCGGATGCGGAGAGAAGGCTGGGATATACCAAGGATTCCATTTCTGCGGCCGGACTGGTACGTTCCTTTGTGGTGAAGGATTTCGGTGTCCAGAGGACCGTGCACATCCGAGAAGCAGCCACGGATTATTTTGAGGATACTTTGGGAGATCTGGGACAGATCGATTTTGACCAGGTGAAGATCCTGTTTATCGGTTCCGGACTGAATGATTATCACTCAGGCACTCCCATCGAATCCACGGCAGATCCGTATGATGAATATACCTACTGTGGAGCTATCCGCAGTATTGTGAAGGAGTTGCGGGAAGCCTATCCGGAGCTGCGCATTATCTTCATCACCCCGCCCTATACCTGGTATACGGATCCGGAACTGACCTGTGAGGAATATGATCTGGGCGGTGGTGTGCTGGAGGATTATGTCAATGCGGAAATCGGGCTGTGTGAGGCTTTGAATGTAGAAGTCATAGACATCTATCATGACTATTATCCACATGACACCTGGGATGATCTGTATCTCTATACCGATGACGGCCTGCATCCCAATGAGGCCGGCAGAGAGAAGATCGCACAGACGATCGCGGAAAGACTAAATAAGGAGTGACAGACGGATGAAGACCCCGTGGGATTTTTTTCAATCTAGCAGAACAAAAATAAAAAATACATGGAAGATCGCCTTTCTCTCAGCATTTGTACTGGGGATTCTGATCCATCTGCCGGTGATGCTTTCGGATATTCCGAATCATGACGGCCTGAGCAGTATGTATTTTGATCAGAATATGATCACTTCCGGACGGTGGTTTCTGTCTGTGGCATGCGGCTTTTCTTCGTATTTTACCATTCCGTGGATCATTGGTCTGATCGGTCTGCTCTGGCTGGCGCTGGCGGCGGTGGCATTGACGGAACTGCTGGAACTTGCAGACCCGTTGGTAATCATGGCAGTGAGCGGATTGCTGGTTTCTTTTCCGGCACTGGCATCCACTTTTGCCTATGTGTTTACCATGGATGGCTATATGATGGCACTGTTCCTCGCAATTCTGGCAGTGCTTTTTACGAAAAAACAGAAAAAAGGCTGGCTGGCCGGGGCAGTATGTCTTGCGTTCAGTATGGGGATCTATCAGGCATATCTGCCCTTTGCCATTCTGCTGTGCGTATATGTGATCCTGCTCTTTTTTATGGAAGAGAAGGGCTGGAAGACGAAAGCGTTCTATGTACTTCGTTACCTGGGCATGGGAGTTGCCGGAGCCGCATTGTATTACGTAATCCTGCAGATTCTGTTGAAATTACAGGGAAAGGTGCTGGATACCTATCAGGGGATCAATTCCATGGAGCAGGGAGGTTCCGGTCTGGGGCTGTTTGCAACGATCCGGGGAATGTATGTTGATTTTCTGGCATTTACGGTGCATGGAAATGTGCTGGTGAACAATATTTTCTCTTTTACGGCCTGTGCGGCACTGGTGCTTCTGGTGGCTTATCTGCTGGTGAGAAGCATGCTGCGAAGAAAATGGTGGAAGAATCCGGCATTTTTCGTTATAATAATTCTGTTGGCGGCGGGACTTCCGCTTTTGACCAATGTGATTCTGGTGATTTCTCCGAATCTGACCTATCATTTGCTGATGCGGTATCAGTGGGTATTATATCTGATCCTGATGCTGGCATTTGTGGACAGATATGCGTCGGAGGACGGGAAAACAGATATCGGGATCCAGTGGGTGGCATTACTGGCGGCCGGAATCCTGGTATTCAATTATGGAGTATCGGATAATATCGGATATTCCAATCTGGAGAAAAAATACGAGAAGACCTATGCGTACTGTGTACGTCTGCTGGACAGGATCGAGCAGACGGAAGGGTACTATCAGGGAATTCCCATTGCATTGGTGGGTGTCATCGGGTATGATGAATTCCCCACTACGGATATTACCGGAAAAGTCACGGACGGTATGATCGGTCTCAGCGGAGACTATCTGATCTATAAGGGAGCGGATTATCAGGCATTTATGCAGAACTATCTGGGCGCAACCCTGAATTTTCTGGATCCGGATACTGTGGGTGAGATTTATATGACGCAGGAATACATTGACATGGATACTTTTCCGGGAGCGAATTCCACCAGGGTTGTGGATGGAATCCTGTATGTCAAGACCGAGAACTGCGGAAGGGATTAGAGGATGTCATTATTATCGATTGTTTTACCGGCATATAACGAAGAACAGAATATTGCCAATACCGCAAAAGTACTGGGGAAACTGCTGGAACAGCACGGGATCGATTATGAGCTGGTATTTATCAGTGATGGTTCGAAGGACGGAACCTTTGAACGCATTAAGGAAGAATCGGCCAAGAATCCGAGAGTACGGGGAGCGGAGTTTTCCCGGAATTTCGGAAAGGAAGCTGGAATTTTTGCAGGCCTGGAGCTGACTACGGGGGATGCGGTGATCGTTATGGACTGTGATCTGCAGCATCCGCCTGAGGTGATTCCACAGATGTGGGAAAAATGGCAGCAGGGTGCCGAGATCGTGGAAGGTATCAAGGCCGACCGCGGTAAGGAGAGTCTGGGATATAAGTTGTCTGCCGGACTTTTTTACAAGATCATGAGCAAACTGATCAAGATGGACATGAATGCTTCTTCCGATTTCAAACTTCTGGACAGAAAAGTAGTACAGGTCCTGTTGGAACTGCCGGAACGCAATACCTTTTTCCGGGCGTTGACCTTCTGGGCAGGGTTCCGTACGGAGACTGTGGAATATGAAGTACAGGAGCGGAAATACGGACAGAGCAAGTGGTCCTTCTGGAGTCTGATGAAATATGCCATTACCAATGCCACTTCCTTCAGCACACTGCCATTGCAGCTGGTGACGATCATGGGCGGGGTATCCATCCTGTTCAGTGTGATCCTGGCGATTCAGACCCTGGTGCGCTATCTGATGGGAACGGCGGTGGAAGGTTTTACCACGGTGATCCTGCTAATCCTCATTATTGGCGGATTTATTATGTTAAGCCTTGGTGTGATTGGCCATTATATTGCCAGAATCTATGAAGAAGTCAAGGGAAGACCGAAATATATTATCAGTCATGTGACGGAAAATGTGCCTGGGACAGCCGTAGGAAGCTGGAAGCGGGAACATAGAGAAAGCTAAAAGACAGTAGAAAAGAGGATGTGTTATGAGAGAGATTGATATTAAGTTTAACGTACCGCCTTATGTGGATAAAGCAGCAGATTACATTCAGGAATGTGTAAAAAATCAGAAGATCTGCGGAGATGGAGAATATACGAAAAAATGTAATGCCTGGATCGAGGAGAGGACCGGAGCCGGCAAATGCCTGCTGACGACCTCCTGCACCCATGCGACAGAACTGGCAGCACTTTTGTGTAACATTCAGCCCGGGGACGAAGTGATCATGCCTGCTTACACCTTCGTATCCACCGCAGATGCCTTTGTACTGCGCGGTGCGGTTCCTGTGTTCGTGGATATCCGCCCGGATACCATGAACATTGACGAGACACTGATCGAGGATGCCATCACGGAGAAGACGAAAGCCATCGTTCCGGTGCATTATGCCGGTGTGGCCTGCGAGATGGACACCATTATGGACATCGCAAAAAGACATAACTTAAAGGTAGTAGAGGATGCCGCACAGGGTGTACTGGCATCTTACAAGGGAAAAGCACTGGGAACCATCGGTGACTTCGGTGCCTACAGCTTCCATGAGACCAAAAACTACAGCATGGGTGAGGGCGGAGCACTGCTGATCCGTGATAAGAAGGACGTGGAAGAAGCGGAGATCATTAGGGAGAAGGGAACCAACCGCAGCAAGTTCTTCCGGGGCCAGATCGATAAATATACCTGGGTAAATTACGGATCTTCCTATCTTCCCAGTGATATGAATGCGGCTTATCTCTATGCACAGCTGGAGATCGCTGATGAGATCAATGAGGCAAGACTTGCCTGTTGGAACCGCTATTATGAGCAGCTGCTTCCCTTAAAGAAAGCGGGGAAGATCGACCTGCCCACCGTACCGGAAGGCTGTGTGCATAATGCGCATATGTTCTACATTAAGGCAAGAGATCTGGAACAGAGAACAAGATTTATCAGCTATATGAAGGAGAACGGTGTGCTTACGGTATTCCATTATATCCCGCTGCATACTTCTCCCGCAGGACAGAAGTTCGGCCGGTTCCACGGCGAGGACCGTTATACTACCAGAGAGAGCGAGCGCCTGGTAAGACTTCCCATGTACTATGGGCTGACACTGGATCAGGTGGATTTCATCTGTGGACTGGTGAAAAACTTTTTTGAATTAGAGGAGCAGTAACATGCAAAAAATTGGCAGAGCGTCTGCACAGGTTGCAGGCAGATTTCTGTTCCTGGGTGTCTCCGTGCAGATTCTTCTGGGAATCTGCTGGGGCGTCAGATCCTTTGGAATTTTTCCGGAATTCGGCGATAGCTACACATGGCTGAAAGCGTCAGAGACACTTGTGTGTGATGACTACATGGGGATCGGCTACCCTCTTTTTCTGATGCTTGTAAAAGGGATAGAATCCATGAGTTCTATCCCTTATACTTTTTTTGTATATACGGTACAGATCCTGATTGCATTTTATGCCGGTGTAATATTTTTACGGGCATGCGGAGTGACAGGGAAAAAGATATTTTTGTGCTGGGGAAGCCTGGCGCTTCTGACTTTTCCCTGTGCCATGCAAAGTCATCTGGCCGTATTGCCGAATTCTCCGGGATATTCCTTTTTACTGCTGGAACTGTCGGCGGTGATCCGGATCCTGCGGCAGGATGCTGTGGCGGAGGATGGTGAGACGACAGCGCCGGACAGACCGTTACATGGTCTGTTCGAAGCCGGAATCTGGTGGGCGCTCAGTACACTGTGTGTGGTGGAGAATCTGTATCTGGGGCTGGTACCGCTTATTGTTCTGTGGCTGATACATCTGTGGCAGCTACGGAGCAGAAAGACGGAGAAAAAGAGAGTAGGCCGGGAACTTTTGCTCCTTCTGGCAATGGCGGGAATTTTATTCACGCTGGTGCCCATGTGGCAGACACCGGGCAGCTACGGGAAGGCGGAGAATACGGTGAGCGCCGCCATGATGCGCCGATTCAGCTGGACGCATATGAGAGAGGAAGAAGAATACGATGAATGGCCGGAACAGCTACGTACCTGGATGACCTGGAAAGAGATGAGGAATGCCGGGTATTATGCGGGAACCATGGAGTCCGGCATACAAAAGACGCTGGAGGACCGTTTCGGCAAGGCGGAAGCACAGAAGATATTCAGAGAGTATGCCGGGTATCATCTGAAGACGTATACTTCAGACAATATCCATCAGATCGCCTGGGATTGCCTCGGATATGCCATGCCTACGGTACTGTTGCAGCTGCTGTTGGACGGCAGGGGATATGACTCCTTCTCTGGCAGAAATGTAGACATTATGATGACGGGAGATCCAAGGCTGACAGAGCTTTTGCTAAAATACAGCAGCTGGTGGTTCCTGTCGGGAATCGCTGTCGTGGTCGTGAGCGGCATGATATGCGGGATCATTGCCATGCTCCGGCAGAAAAAAGAAAAAACAGTACCGGACAGAAGCCTGTTCTGGAAGATATCAGGAGTCTGTGTGATCACTGCGGCAGGCATGATCCTGTGGTATACCATGCGGGATGCCGGATGCCTGGATTACAAGAACGGATTGCTGCCGGGTTCTCTGTGGCTTGTGGGAATGATCCTCTGGACCGATAGGACCATAAGCGCCGGAGATACAGAAGATAACCCGGAGAAATAATAGAATTGTGACAGCAGAAACGCGGGAAGGAGGAACCATGACGAAGATGACAACAAAAGTGAAAACGCAGAAATCAGAAAAAGTCTGGTTCTTTCTGGGAGCGTTGGCAGTATTTTTTATGGGAGTTCCGTATCTTGTATTAGGGAAGGACTCTGTGTTCGTGTATCACGATCAGCTGGACGGTGAAGTGATCGCCTATCTTCTGCAGGCAAGACATCTGTGGGATGGCAGCGGTGTATTGCCGGAATTCATGAACGGTGCAGCAAAAACAGCGCTTACCATGCCGGCCCCCGCCTGTGTGCTGTTATACCGGTGGCTGCCTGCGGAACTGGCACTGGCCTGTATGCAGATGGCTGGCAGCTTTGCCGGATATCTGGGAATGTTCTGCCTGCTTGGATGGGCCGGAGAAACATCGGAAACACTGCGGAGAAGAAAAGGGCTTGTCGGTTTCATAGCCATGCTGACCGGATGTATGTATGCGTATCTGCCGTTTTTGCCGGTGTACGGGCTGTCCCAGTATGGATTGCCGCTGTTAATGTATTGTGTACTGCGACTGGGGGAAAAGGACAGACCGAAGAATTTTAGGATTCTCTGTTATTTTTATGTACTGCTTTTCGGATGTAATTCTTCCCTGGTGTTATCCGGTTTTGCTGTGCTGGGAATCTGGGCGGTATGGGAGATCGTCACACTGGTGGACAAAAGGAAACAGTTCTCCGCCGGACAGGCTGCAGCCTGGGGGATTTTGCTGCTTACGTATATCGTTGAGAACGGTTCGTTATTGCTTCAGCTGTCCGGAGGACAGGGAGAAGAGATTTCTCACAAATCGGAATATCTGCTCAGCCCGGTGGACTTTTTCAGTCAGTTGAAAACAAACCTCCTGCAGGGAGGACAGCACAGTGTGGATTATCATGGACTGATCCTCGTGGTGCTGTTGATGACAACAGTTGTTTTATTTTTCCTAAATCGGGCAACGAAGAAGGACATAGCGGATAAAAAGAATGTACCTGAGGGCGGAGAAAAACGGTTATGGAAAGCCGTGGGCCTGTCACTGGCCGTTATTGCAGGCTTTGCGGCAGTGGCCGCACTGTGGGACAGCAGTATCGGAATCGCTATCCGTTCCAGTCTGGGTGCTCTGAAGGGCTTTCAGGCCAACAGAGTCCTGTGGCTGAGTCCCTGCCTGTGGTATTTTATTCTGGGGTGCAGCCTGTTATTGCTGACGGAACAGCTCCCGGAAAGAGACACAGGAGCGGAGAAAACAGGGAACGGACGCAGGAACGGTGTGATCCTGGGGATCATCGTAATGGCCGCAATGCTTCTTACCGTGGCAACAGCCGGGAAGATTTTGCTGGAGAGCAATCTGAAGCCCAATCTGCAAAAACTGGTGAACCGGAATTATGCAGCCATGAGCTTCCGGGATTATTATGCCGTGGATGTGCTGGATCAGGTACAGGAGTACCTGCGGGAGAATACCGGGGAAGAACCACAGGATTACCGGGTCGTAAGTCTGGGGATCGATCCCGCTGCGGCATTGTATCATGGATTTTACTGTCTGGACGGCTATTCAAATAACTACTCTCTGGAGTACAAGCACCGTTTCCGGGAGATCATTGCACCGGAGCTGGACAAGAGTGAATATCTGGAAGACAGCTTTGACCATTGGGGGAATCGTTGCTATTTGTTCAGCGCGGAATGCCCCGGCTATTATACGATCGAAAAAGGTGGCTTTTATTTTCAGGACTATACGATCGATGCGGAAAGTCTGAGGCAGCTGGGCGGAAGCTATCTGTTGTCGGCAGCCTATATCGATCACAGTGAGGATACCGGTCTGGAACTGATGAGGCCGGAGGCCTTTGAGACAGAGAACAGCTATTACCGCATTTATCTCTATCGGGTAATGGATAATGAATAATAACGGAGATGGGAAGATTCCTATGATTGGACAGGAAAAACGGGATAAATGGAAAAAAATCCTGCCGGAACTGCTGGCAGTTATATTGTGCCTGGTATTGATGGGCGCGGGAGTCAGCCGGAAGGAAGGCTATCACATGGACGAACTTCTGAGCTTTGAACTGGCAAATGCCAGGTATAATCCCTGGATCGTACCTACCCAGCCGGAAGGGCGTCTGGCCAAATTCGTGAACGAAGAGATCGAGGGGGACAGTGCGGGAGAGGCTCTGGAGAATCTGAAAAATACAGTAACAGATGTGCTTAGGAACCGGGGAAACAGCAAACTGTTGTCTTATAAAGCAGATGTCTATGAGGAACCGGTCTGGATCACGGACCGGCAGTTTCAGGATTATGTCACGGTGGATCAGAAAGATGCCTTTGATTACCTGTCGGTTTATTTTAATGTAAAAGATGACAATCATCCGCCGGTACATTTTATGCTGTTGCATACCATGAGTTCTGTCTTTCGGGGAACATTGTCACCGTGGCTTGGATGCAGCATCAATCTGGTCTGCCTGGGAATTACATTGTGGCTTTTACTGCGGCTTGGGAGACAGCTGGCAGATGTTTTTTCCCTGGAAGGAAAGGGAAGACAGCTGGGGATCCTGGCGGTGCTTCTCTATGGAATGAGTACCGGAGCACTGGGTACGGTGCTGCTGATCCGTATGTATGGGCTGCTTTCCTGTCTGTGTGTCGCCCTGTTTTCCGTCCATGTGGAAAAATGGAAGAATAACGGGTTTGACAAGAAAAACAAGGGTCTTATCGCTATTACGGTGCTGGGTTTCCTGACACAGTATTTTTTCCTGTTTTACTGCCTTCTGCTGGCGGCGGTTACCGCAGTGATCCTGCTGTACCGGCACAGGAACGAAGAATTATGGTGCTATATCCGGTCCATGGTGATCGCTGCAGTGATCGGACTGGTATTGTTCCCTTTTGCAATTTCGGATGTGTTCTCCAGCGGAAGAGGGACGGAAGCTCTCGGCAATCTGGCCTCCGGATTTGCCGGTTACGGACAGAGACTGGCTGCATTTGGCAGAATTCTGGCGGATCGGACAGTGGGAGCACCTCTTCTGATCGGCGGATGTGCCGCCGGCGCAATCCTGCTTCTGGGAAAGCTGTATCTGAGCTTCCGGGCCGGGAAACAGGAACAGAAAGGTGAAAATTCCGGAAGAGATGCGGCCTGGATGCTGATGGTGCCGGTGGCCGGATATTTTCTGCTGGCATCCCGCATGTCACCGTATCTGGTGGACCGCTATATTATGCCTTTGTTTCCGTTTGTGGCATTGCTGCTTGCTTTGCTATTGTGTCTCCTTGGAAAAAAACTGACAGAGATCTCCGGATGGAAAGAACAGATCGTGGGAGGCATGCTGGTGCTGTTGCTCGTGGTGGTACAGGGGCTGCGGCTTGCTGCCTATGATGGGGAATACCTCTATCAGGGATATGCCAGACAGGAAGCATTGGCGGAAGAATATGAGGAGTTCCCATGCATCTGCGTTTATGCGGGAGTGGGCTATTATGAGAACCTGCCGGAATTTATGCATTACACCAAAACTTTGCTGGTAACGGCAGAGGAACTGAAGGAACGTAAGGATACGGAATCCGTGGAGGCACTGGACCGGGTGATCGTATTGATCAAACCGGGTGTGGATAAAGAAGCAACAGTGTCTGTGCTCCGGGATAAGTATGGTTATACGTCGGAGGAACTTCTGCTTTCGGAAGGCGTGCACGGAGATATGATATATATGTTTTCCAGATAAGGAATGAAATGATAAGAAAACAGAAATGAGGTTGAAACATGATCGCAGTTCGTTTGCTGTGGCTTGCCGTTCTGCTGGTAGCGATACCGGCATGGGTGGGAAATTGTTTTTTAAATGTGGATAAACCCTGTAGAAATCCGGTATTTCTGTGGATTAGCGGTCAGATGCTGCTATGGGCGGGATTTCAGGTGATCTGTGTGCCGGTGATCCTGTTGGAAGGCCGTATGTGGATGGTGACCGTAGCTTATTGCGGCTACATCCTGGTGCTGCTGGCAGCGGCAACGGTCCGGTATTTCCGGCAGTCTCGTACTCTGCGGGCAGTCCGGGAAGCAAAGCCGGAGAAAGCAGAGATTATTTTGTGGGTGCTGTCTGGTGTGCTTTTGCTGGTGCAGTTGGTATTGGCAGTGCTGATGGTCTACGGTGATGGTGACGATGCCTATTATGTGGCAATCTCCGCAGCGGCAGAGGAATCCGGCAGGATGTATCAGAAGATTCCTTATACGGGAATGCATACGGAACTGGATGTGAGACACGGGCTGGCACCTTTTCCTATCTGGATCGCATGGCTGGCCCAGATGACCGGCATCACTACGGTGATCGTGGCGAAGACTCTGGTGCCGGTCGCTCTGATCTCCATGACTTACGGAGTATTCTATCTTCTGGGAAGCAGGGTATTATTCGCAGGAGAGGGCGCATACCGGAAGAAATGGGCGTTGCCTGCATTTTTACTCTGTACGGAAGTGTTGGTGCTTTTCGGAGATTATTCTTATTATACTGTAGAGAATTTTATGATTGCCAGGAGCAGACAGGGGAAGGCTGCATTGGGAAGTATCCTGATCCCCATGATATTTTTCCTGCTGCTGACACTGCTTCGAAAAATACAGGAAGAACAGAAGATCACTGTCGGTTTCTGGGTGCTGTTGGGATCTGTGATGACGGCCTGCTGTCTGGCCAGTACCATGGGAGCATTGCTGGCATGCATGCTGGTGGGAACGGCCGGGCTCTGTGGTGCGGTCAGTTACAGAAAATGGAAACTCATACTGCCATTGATCGGCTGTTGTATTCCCTGCATTGTGTATGCCGGAATGTATTTGCTGTTGGGATGATAGGACCGGAGGAGAAGAATGGATGCTTTAAAGCTGTTTCAGGAATATATGGGGACCGGACTGATCGTTCTGTGGTTCCTGGTGAGTCTGCTGTATCTGTGGCTCACAGAGAAAAGAAAATATATCCGGGTGATGTTTCTTTATGTGCCGTTAGTATTGCTGCTTGTCTTTTTTAATCCGCTGGTGGCGAAGATCGTCTCTCAGATGGCGGATGGGGAAATCTATTACCGGATCCTGTGGTTGTTGCCTGTGACACCGGTGATTGCTTTCGGTACGGTGCAGCTTTGTGGAAAACTCGCCGGTAGAAAAAGATATGTGGGGATAACGTTGGCTATTGTGCTGTTTACGATATCCGGCAGTCTGATCTACAGAAATCCCAATTTTCAGAAGGCGGAAAATGCGTATCATGTACCCCAGAGCGTTGTGGATATCTGTGATACCATTGAGGTTCCGGGCAGAGAAGTCATGGCGGCATTCCCGGGAGAACTGCTGCAGTATGTGAGACAGTATTCCAATGTGATTTGTATGCCCTACGGCCGGGACATTATGGTGAGCAAGTGGACGGTGCAGAATGATCTTTATGATGTTATGGAGCAGGAGGTCATTGATGCACAGGAGCTGGCAGAACTGGCCAGAGAAGAGGCCTGTGCCTATGTGATCCTGTCGGAAGATAAAAAACTGGTGGGGAAGATGCAGGATCAGGAATTTGAAGAATTCGGAAGAATGCACGGATATGTGATCTACAAAGATTCCACAGTGGATCTGTATTACTTTATGAAGGAATGAGATTTTAGGGAAAAACAAGTGGCTCCCGGAGCAGCAAAGTAACTGGCTGCTTCGGGAGCCTTTTTTGACCGGAATTATTTTTCCTGGGATGCATAATCCTTGGAATAGTAATTCAGGAAGTATTCAAAACGTTTGGCGATGAGCTTACGTCCTTTTACATTCAGGTGCAGATTGTCGACAAGATATTCATCGGCATTGTCTTCGGTAATGCTGCCGTACAGGTTATCCATGAAGGATACGCTGTGGATATTGGCGGAGTAACATTCCTTGATCACATAAGTGGATAAGACATCACGGCCGTTGTAAATATACATATCGGAGCTTACATAGTCGCCGTTCTCATCCACAGCATATGCATAGGTCGGAGACATAACGATAATGCGGATCTGGGGGTAATAGTTCTGCAATACTTCAATGCTGGCCTCCAGATTGCCGGTAAACTGCGTGGGATCCGTGGGATTCTCATCACTGTACATGGCATTGCCGGACAGATAATCGGTAGCATCATACATAATGGCAACGGTGTCGATCGTGTTGAAATCCAGAGTTTTCAGTGTGTTGATTACTTCCTCTGCTTCGGCCGGTGTCTTGTCGCCCAGAGCATTGGCTGCATCGGTGTAGTAGCCATCCAGAGGAACCCCAACGGCCAGGTTCACCAGCCAGTAGAGACAGTAAGCATCCATGGGGGCAACGGTGGGGTCGTAGTTTAACTGCTGTGCAGCAAGGTAACTTCCGCTGATGGAACAGTTATAAACGGTGGTATCGGTCTCTTTGGCGATCAGATTGGCCAGATTGTCGGAAGAGTCCCTGTCATCTGCGAAGGGAGCATTTCCGAAGACAACGATATTGGAAGCATCATTAATGATCATCTGACCGTTTTCGTCGGTCAGGGGAAGGATGGAATCCCAACTGTCGTCGTAGGAACCCTGTCCGTCCTTGAAGATGTCGGACTGGCTGATCCTCTGTCCCCAGTGTGTGACGCGGTATCCTACCACGCCGACAACAATAAGAAGCACGAGAGCAAACAGTACGTGAAAATTCAGAAAGCGCCGGATACCGGCAGGGGCCGCAGACTCTTCGCCCTCAGGGATTTCTTCATCGGCATCTACGTAAAGGTCTTCTATGTCGTCATCGGAATCGGTATGGAAATTGTGCACAGAACCGGAACGAGTATTCCCGGAATGGAAATTACCAGAATCTGTGTCTTGCATTGTGTCGTTTTCCAGATCTACAATCTCAATATCCGGCATGTCATTCACAGAAGATGCGTGGATATTATGGTTGTTATTGTTTCGTTTCATGTATTCTCTCCGTTTCAGGTAATTCAATAATGTAGTGGTAAAAAGAGTTATATTGATTTTACTATTATACGAAAAGAAAGTCCATAATATTAGAAAGATTTAAGAAATTCTGAAGAAATGGATGAATGCCTTGATGTGGGGAAAATACAATGCTATAATGTTACGGAATTGTTACACCGAGAATTATGAGCAGAAGGGATAGATCAGATGAAAAAATTATTTAACCATACAAAACGTCCGGACCGTAACTGGGAAGAAGACGTACAGGATGGTTACGATTGGGACGAGGAAGAATATACCGGAGAAGAAGACAGCGAGGAATACTATGCCGATGAAGAAGAGTATCCGGAAGAGACTGACGGCGAAGAGTACTATGCCGATGAGGAAGAACACACCGGAGAAGACGATGGCGAGGAATACTATGCCGATGAAGAAGAGTATCCGGAAGAGACTGACGGCGAGGAATACTATGCCGACGAAGAAGAGTATCCGGAAGAGACTGACGGCGAAGAGTACTATGCTGATGAGGAAGAGTACACCGGAGAAGAAGACGATGAGGAGTACTACGCCGATGAGGAAGAGCACACCGGAGAAGAAGACGGTGAGGAGTACTACGCTGATGAGGAAGAGTACACCGGAGAAGAAGACGGTGAGGAGTACTACGCCGATGAGGAAGAGCACACCGGAGAAGAAGACGGTGAGGAGTACTATGCCGATGACGTGGAGTACATCGAAGAGAGTGACGATGAAGAGTATTATGCCGACGAGGATTACGAGGAAGAGCCGGCTCCCACGGGCAGGAGAAAGACCGGGGGCAAAAAGCAGGGCGGAATCGCTGTAATCTGGACAAAATTCCTGAACCTGAGTACCATGGACCGGATCATGGCAGCTACCGGAGCGGCGGTACTGATTCTGGCTATCGTGACCGGAAGTGTCTATGCCAGTGCCCGGGCAGTGGATGGACAGGTATCGGAGTTCGTCAGCGTGGGAACACAGCTGGACGGCATCCAGATGATCGGTGAGCAGGGACTTCTGGCAGTGGCAGACGCACAGATGGCAAAGATCGCGGCAGCCAATGCGGTAGAAGAAGATCCGGAAGAACAGAAGGAATATGAAGAGGCAGAGTACACCAACGGCGGTACGGTAGAACTGGAGCTGGTCTCTGTACAGAAGGATCTGAAGATCAAATTTAACAATAAAAAGACCGGCAAGCTGATCTCCAACGTACCCTTCAGCGTAACCATCACAGATCCCAACGGCAAGACCGAGACCTGGACTGATGACGATATGGACGGTATTATCTATAAAAAGGGTATTACACCGGGGAATTATTCCGTAGCGGTAAACGCACTGACGGATGATAAATACAAGGACTATGTTCTGCCGACAGCAGCACAGAAAGTAGAAGTAAAGAAAAATATCGCCTATAAAAAGGTCGATGTCTCCAATGAGATCAAGAAAGAATCTGAGATCAATGCTGCAAAAGAGGATACACAGATCAAGGATACTACTGTAGAGTCCACACTGCAGGATACTGTGCAGTGGGTGGCAAGTACCGCAACTGCCAATACCTATAAAGAAGTATCCAAGGATACCATTACCGATCCGGAGACCGTAACGGTGGCTTACAGCGGTAAGTTCCTGCGGATGGCAGAAGTGTCTCCTACAGCAGAACCAACAGCGGAACCAACAGCGGAACCGACAGCAGAACCTACAACAGAGCCCACAGCAGAACCTACAAAAGAACCGACAGTATCCCCGACTGCAGAGCCCACAGCGACTCCGACAGTAACCCCGACGGCAACAGCAACCCCGACGGCAACAGCAACCCCTACAGCGACTCCGGCGGCAACAGCAACCCCGACAGCGGCCCCTACGGCAACTCCTACGGCAACCCCTACAGCGACTCCGGCGGCGACAATTACTCTGGATAAAACGGCAGTGACGACTTATCAGAAGGCAACGGATACAGTTACCGCAAAAGTCAGCGGAAGTGGAACCGTAAGTGCGGCTTCCAGCGATACCGGTATAGCAACTGTGGCTGTAAGCGGCAAGACCATTACTATCACCGGTGTGAAAGCGGGAAGTGCTACGGTAACGGTAACGTATACAGAAGGCAGCAACAAGGTGGAAGCCAAGTGCACAGTAACTGTAAAGGCTTCCAATGCGAGAGAAGATAAAACTACCAAGCTGAAAGACAAGAGCGGTGTACAGCTGTATGTACAGGATGGTGACAGCTATCGTGAAGCAGTCTATGCGGATTACTTTACTGCCTCTAAGTTCTTTATCAAAGGTGATGTGAAATACACCGGATGGCAGACACTGGACGGAAAGCTTTATTTCTTTACAGCGGATGGCAACAAGGTTACCGGAGAACAGGTCATTCAGGGCGCAAAATACAATTTTGCCAGTGACGGATCTCTGGTAGTTGGTTCCGGCACCATGGGAATCGATGTGTCCAAGTGGAATGGAAAAATTGACTGGAACGCCGTGAAGAATTCCGGTGTCAGCTACGTGATCATCCGTGTGGGTTATCGCGGTTCCTCTCAGGGAGCACTGATCGATGACCCTACCTTCAAGACCAACATCAAGGGAGCTACGGCAGCAGGACTGAAAGTGGGTGTATACTTCTTTACCCAGGCAGTGGATGAGGTCGAGGCAGTACAGGAAGCCTCCATGGTACTGGATCGTATCAGCGGTTACAAGATTTCCTATCCGGTATTCCTGGATGTGGAAGGAAGCGGCGGAAGAGGTGATAAGATCGATTCCGCTACCAGAACGGCAGTATGTAAGGCATTCTGCAATACCATTCAGAATGCAGGATACACCGCAGGTGTGTATGCCAACAAGACCTGGCTCAGCCAGAAGATGGATGCAAGTGCACTGAGTGGCTACAAGATCTGGCTGGCCCAGTATGCAGCAGCACCCACCTACACCGGACGCTATGATCTGTGGCAATACAAATCCACAGGAAAAGTCAGCGGCATCAGCGGCAATGTGGATCTGAACCTCAGCTACCTGGGATATTAACATCAGCAATGACCAGCCGGTGAGACTGCTTGCAGGCGGAACCGGCTGGCCATTAGCTGATGAAACACACATGAGCATGTAGGACGATAGTCCGGAATGCGAATGTGTGTTACGGGTCCGAGAGCACGAAGTGCGGAGGAGCCGTGTTAATACCCGGCGCTAAGAATGCCAATAGTCCGGAATGCGAATGGGTGTCACGGATCCGAGAGCACGAAGTGCGGAGGAGCCGTGTTAATACCCGGCGCTAAGAATGCCGATAGTCCGGAATGCGAATGTGTGTCACGGGTCCGAGAGCACGAAGTGCGAAGGAGCCGTGTTAATACCCGGCGCTAAGAATGCCGATAGCCCGGAATGCGAATGGGTGTCACGGGTCCGAGAGCACGAAGTGCGGAGGAGCCGTGTTGATATCCTGCTCGTTTTATGGTAAAATACCCCTATCTATAACAAAAAATGTGCGCTGTGCGCAGAACGGAGAAAAAATGAGAACTTATCTGGTAACAGGAGGGGCCGGTTTTATCGGTTCCAACTATATTCATTACATGTTTAAAAAATACGATAATGAAATCCGTATCATCAACGTGGATGCACTGACCTATGCAGGCAATCTTGAGAATCTCAAGGACGTGGAGAAGCGTGAGAACTACACCTTTGTCAAGGCTAATATCTGTGACAAGGATGCCATCAGCAAAATTTTCGCAGAGAATGATATCGACCGTGTGGTACATTTTGCGGCAGAAAGCCATGTAGACAGAAGTATCCGCAACCCGGAGATCTTCGTACAGACCAATGTCCTGGGTACTGCAGTGATGCTGAACTGTGCCAAGGCAGCCTGGGAGCTTCCCGATGGCAGCTTCAAAGAAGGCAAGAAGTTCCTGCATGTATCTACAGATGAGGTCTACGGATCTCTTCCCGATGATGACAATGCATTCTTCTATGAGACCACTCCGTATGATCCCCACAGCCCTTACTCCGCAAGTAAGGCAAGCTCGGACATGCTGGTGAAGGCATATATGGATACCTATCATTTCCCTGCCAACATTACCAACTGCTCCAACAATTACGGTCCTTTCCAGTTCCCTGAGAAGCTGATCCCTCTGATCATCAATAATGCATTGCATGGCAAAAAGCTTCCGGTCTACGGTGACGGTAAGAACGTCCGTGACTGGCTGTATGTGGAAGACCATGCTAAGGCTATCGATATGGTACAGGAACAGGGAAGACTGTTCGAAACCTACAATGTGGGCGGACATAACGAGAAGCAGAATATCGAGATCATCCACATTATCATTGAGACTCTGCAGGAGATGCTTCCGGATTCCGATCCCCGCAAGGCGCATATTAACAACGACCTGATCACTTACGTGGAGGATCGTAAGGGACATGACAGAAGATATGCCATTGCACCGGACAAGATCAAGGCAGAGATCGGCTGGTATCCCGAGACCATGTTCAAGGAAGGCATCCGCAAGACCATCGCCTGGTACTTCGAGCATGAAGACTGGATGAATAATGTGACCAGCGGTGATTACCAGAAGTACTACAATGAGATGTACGAAGAAAAGTAAAGAATACCTGTTAAATGGGAACGATGAACGTCGTTCCCATTCGGTGTGTTAAAAAACAAGTAAAAAGAAGCCCGAAAAGGGCGGATCGGAGGACGAAATGAAAGGAATTATACTGGCGGGAGGTTCCGGAACCAGACTGTATCCCCTGACAAAAGCGATTTCCAAGCAGATCATGCCGGTGTATGATAAACCCATGATCTATTATCCCCTGTCAACACTGATGCTGGCAGATATCAGAGAGGTATTGATCATCTCCACCCCAAGAGACCTTCCGGTATTTCAGGAATTGCTGGGAGACGGCAGCCAGCTGGGCATGCACCTGGAATATGCGGTGCAGGATCAGCCCCGCGGGCTGGCAGATGCCTTTATCATCGGTGCGGATTTCATCGGTAATGACAGAGTGGCACTGGTACTGGGAGATAATATTTTCTACGGACAGAGCTTTTCCGCAGTATTGCGCAGAGTAGCTGCCAGAGAAAAGGGCGCAACTATTTTCGGCTATTATGTGCGTGATCCCAGAGAATACGGTGTAGTGGAATTTGATGAGAACGGCAAGGCACTTTCCATCGAGGAGAAGCCGGAGCATCCCAAGAGCAATTATGCGGTTCCCGGACTGTATTTCTATGACAATGCTGTAGTGGAGATCGCAAAGAATGTAAAGCCCTCTGCAAGAGGAGAGATTGAGATCACCAGCATCAACAACGAGTACCTGAACAGAGGCAGTTTACAGGTAGAGACACTGGGAAGAGGCTTTGCATGGCTGGATACCGGCAATCATGATGCCCTTCTGGATGCGGCAGATTTTGTGGCGGCTTTCCAGAAGAGACAGGGTCTGTACATTTCCTGTATTGAAGAGATCGCTTTCAAGCGAGGATTCATTGACAAAGAGCAGCTGCTTGCTCTGGCAGAGCCGCTGCTTAAGACGAACTACGGAAAATATCTGGTAGAGGTAGCAAATGGACTCTAAGCTGCGGAAAATGGCGATTCTGGCCTCCATGGCGGTGATCCTGCTGGTGGCACTGCTGGTCATGTATGTCAACAGGGAGCAGTTTACGGCAGCTTCCGGACCGCCGGCATCCGGCACTCAGAATGCCGGAGCGGGTGACAGTGCATCTCCGGCGGAAAATGGCGATCAGGCAGAAGAGACGGTCTCACCGGATGGTCAGATCGGCAATGATCTGAAGGCATTTTTAAAAGATAATACGTTTTTTGATCAGGAAGTAAATCCAATTCTGGAAGCTGCAAAGGATAACAGCAACCGTCTATCTCTGGTAGCCACCTCCATAGAAAAGGATCTGCGGATCCAGATCGTGGACAACGAAGGAAGTCCGGTGACCGGGGAGAGCTTCTACGTACGACTGGACGGTTTGGGAGATTACAAGGATCTGGATCAGGACGGTATCATTTACATTGGAGATCTGGATTCCGGAGACTATTATATTGAGCTCCTTCCCATTGAGGGATATAAGGTTCCGGTCAGTGAGACAAGAGTTCACGTCAAGGATAAAGTGGAGTTTCTGGCCATTGACGATATTTCCCTGTTGATCAAGACGGAGGATGAAGTGGATGCAGAAGCCGAGGACAGCGCCGTGGCAGGTGCTCTGGCAGATGCGGACAAGACAGAGATCCAGAAGCTGCAGACCACGTCCGGTAACGCAAAGGTCGGTATCGATGTCTCCAAATGGAACAAGGAGATCGACTGGGATAAGGTGGAAAACGCAGGAGTGCAGTTTGCCATTATCCGTGCCGGATACCGCGGTTCGGTAACCGGAAGCCTGGTGGAAGATCCCATGTTCGTGACGAACATGAAGGGTGCACAGGCCGCAGGAATTCCGGTGGGCGTATACTTTTTCACCCAGGCTGTGGATGAGAAGGAAGCTGTGGAAGAGGCTTCCGCGGTGATCGAACTGATCCGGGATTACCGGCTGAACTATCCGGTATTTATCGATACCGAAGGTGCGGGCGGTAACGGCCGTGCGGACAGTCTGGATGCGGAGACCAGAACACTGGTATGTGAAGCGTTCTGCAGGACCATAGAAAATGCCGGATACACGGCGGGTGTCTATGCCAGCCGTAACTGGTACAACAATAATCTGCAGACAGCAAGACTGGAAAACTATCATATCTGGCTGGCAGAGTATCGCAGTGTTCCGTTATATCAGGGATATTATAAGACCTGGCAGTATACCTCCAAGGGAAAAGTGGACGGCATCGAAGGTCGTGTGGACATGAATATCACCTACGAATAGTCAATAAAAATAGAGAGTGAGGACGAAATAAATGGGTAAAATAACAGTAGAAACCTGTGAAATTGAAGGATTAAAGATCATTACTCCTACGGTATTCGGAGATGCCAGAGGATATTTTATGGAGACTTACAATTATAACGATTTCAAGGCTGCGGGAATTCCTGAGGTGTTCGTACAGGACAATCAGTCCGCTTCCAAGAAGGGTGTATTGCGTGGACTGCATTTCCAGAAACATTTTCCTCAGGACAAGCTGGTGCGCGTGATCCGCGGAGAAGTCTATGACGTGGCAGTGGATCTGCGGGAAGGTTCCAGGACTTTCGGCCAGTGGTACGGAGTGCTTTTGTCTGAAGAGAACAAGAAGCAGTTCTTTATCCCGAAGAATTTTGCACATGGTTTTCTGGTACTGTCGGATTATGCGGAATTCTGCTATAAATGTACGGATTTTTATCATCCCGATGATGAGGGCGGTATTGCTTACAATACACCGGATATCGGTGTAAAATGGCCGATTCCAGAAGGCATGGAACTGACGCTTTCCGAGAAGGATACCAAGTGGGGCACATTGGAACAGTACGTGAAGGAAAAAGAGAATGAAGGTAAGTAAAAAAGCGGGCATTGCCCTGTTTGTGACAACGGCAGTGATCATGGCAGTACTTATTGTATTCCATAAGAATCTGGGACCTGCGGCGGATCCGGGTCAGGAACTGGCCAAGAAGATCATTTCCTGTGTGGTGATCGCGGCGGCATGCTTTGCTTTTATTCACTGGTATGATAAATTCACCGGACTGCCGGTGGAGCTGTTCCAGAACCGGCATCTGATCTGGAAACTGGCCAAAAATGATTTCAAAAAAAGATATGCGGGATCTTATCTGGGTGCGGTATGGGCTATGGCACAGCCGGTGGTCACGGTGGCTATGTATTACATTGTTTTTGATAAGATCATGGGTAATACGAGTACTCCCCTGCGGGAGGGTGTGGAAGTACCCTTTGTATTGTTCCTGACGGCTGGGCTTGTACCCTGGTTCTATTTTAGTGAGGCATTAAACAATGGAACCAATGCGCTGCTGGAATATAACTATCTGGTGAAAAAAGTAGTATTTAAGATCAGTATCCTGCCTATCATCAAGATTATTGCAGCCACCTTTATTCATGTATTTTTTGTGTGTCTGCTGTTGATTGTGGCAGCAATTTATGGGTATTATCCTACCATATATACGATACAGATCGTATACTATAGCTTCTGCCTGTTCATTTTTGTACTGGCACTCAGCTATACGACTTGTGCAGTAGTAGTATTTTTCCGGGATCTGTCTCAGATCATCAGTATCGGATTGCAGATCGGCATGTGGGCCACTCCTATTTTGTGGAATCTGGATTCCCTGTCCGGCAATTGGATCACGATTCTGAAGCTGAATCCGCTGGTGTATATTGTAAACGGTTATCGAAGTGCTATTTATGAGAAGGAATGGTTTTTCCAGGATTTCTTTTCCACCATGTATTTCTGGATCGTAACGGTAGTACTGTTCGGGTTGGGAGCCGTTATTTTCAAACGATTGAAGGTACATTTCGCAGACGTGCTATAATACGAATGATTGTTACGATTTCGAGAGTTCGAAGAACGGAGAAATCGTATTATAAAAAACAGAGCATAGCAAAACTTTTATAGATGAAGAACCTTGTGGGGAGGAGCTGCATTACAAAACTGTTGTGGGGAAAACAGAAAGGGTGAAAGTAATTGAAGGGTGCTCGTGAAAAATTTAGAAAATTTTGGTTATGGAAGCCGGGAAAGATCCTGCTGGCCGTGGGATGCTGCGGACTGCTGCTGTTGACGCTGATTCCATTGTTTCGTCTGACAGTCTATGCGGTTCCGTATTATGATGATTACAATTTCGGAAGATTTGCCAGAGCTGCCATGGAGCAGGAACAGTCAAAATGGGCTGCCATCTCCGGTGCACTGGATTGCTCCAGAACGCAGTGGTATGCGTGGCAGGGAACCTATTCTTCTATTTTCTTTATGGCATTGATGCCGGCAATCTGGGGAGAACAGTATTATTTCCTCGGTCCAGTGTTCATCCTGCTGCTATTGCTGGCGGGTACCATGATATTTACCCATGTGATCCTGCGGAAAGTACTGGGCATGGAAAAGTGGACCGGCCTGGCAGCACAGGCAGTGATCACAGCGGCAGTCTTTATGTTTATTTATTCCGCACAGAGTGGCTTCTACTGGTATAACGGCGGAGTTCATTACGTGGGAATGCACGGCTTTGGATTGTTGATGTTGTCTGTGGCAATCTGCCTGGAGAGAGCAGAAGGAAGAACTGCTGCCGGGCTGCTATTTACGGCCTCGGTGCTGCTTTCCATGATCACGGCCGGAAGCAATTTTGTCACGGCATTGCAGGGACTTTTATCGCTGTTGACGATTCTGTTTATAAGTGTGGTAGTGGAACACCGGAAAAAGGGACTGTGGCTGTTGCCTGCTACGCTGGTATACATTATAGGATTTGGGCTGAATGTAGCGGCACCGGGCAATTCCGTGCGGGCCCGCAGCTATGTCGGCTGGGGATACAGTCCCCTGGAGTCCATCGGCAGATCTTTTCTGGAAGGAGTAAAACATCTTCCAGAGTTTACGGGATCTATTGTTCTGATGGTAATGGTGATGCTGTTACCCCTGATCTGGCAGGCACTTAAGGAGACGGAGTATCGTTTCCGGTATCCGGGAGTCGTACTTCTGTGGTCCTTCTGCCTGTATGCCACCGGTTACACCCCAAGCCTGTATTCCCTCGGACATGCCGGATTGTCCAGAACTCTGAATGCGGTGAAGATCACATATTTATTGCTGTTGTTCCTGAACGAAATATACTGGTGTGGCTGGCTGCAGCAAAGACTGCAGAAGAAGGCATCAGGCAGCACGGCAAGATGGCTGGCGAACTGGAACGGAGCCGCAGTGTGGTGGTTTTATGCGATTATGGGTCTGGAATTTATCATGATCTTTCAGGTGTCACCCAATCAGGCAGGACATTATTCGGCTTATGGGGCCTATTACTATGTGCATACCGGAGAAGCGTATAATTTCCATCAGGAATATCTGGAACGGGTGGAGAAGCTATTGGGAGATGAGGATGATGTACAGCTGCAACCTTATCACTACAAGCCCTGGTTTTTGTGCATGGGAGACCTCTCGGAGGATGAAAATAACGAGGCCAACCGTTCTCTGGCCATATGGTATGACAAAGACAGTGTAACGCTGATAAGCGAGGATTAAAATTGATGCAGGAAAAGAAAAAGCTGGCCATTGAAGTCGATAATGTCCAGAAGATCTATAAACTATATGATAAGCCCTCAGATCGGATGAAGGAGGCTTTCGGCTTCGGAAAAAAGAAGAAGCATAAGCTTCACTATGCCCTGAAGGGGGTGGACATGAAGATCTATCAGGGAGAAACGGTGGGTATTATCGGTACCAACGGTTCCGGTAAATCCACGATCCTGAAGATCATCACCGGTGTATTGAATCCCACTTCGGGAAGAGTGCTGGTAAATGGCCGTATTTCCGCTCTGCTGGAGCTGGGTGCCGGATTCAATATGGAATATAACGGCATTGAAAATGTGTATCTGAACGGGACGATGATGGGATTTTCCGAGAAGGAGATCGAGGCAAAGCTTCCGGAGATCTTAAGTTTTGCGGATATCGGAGATTACGTCTATCAGCCGGTGAAGACTTATTCCAGCGGTATGTTCGTCCGGCTGGCCTTTGCGGTGGCCATCAATATCGAGCCGGAGATCCTGATCGTGGATGAGGCTCTGAGTGTCGGTGACGTATTTTTCCAGGCAAAATGTTATCATAAATTCGAAGAATTCAAGAAGATGGGCAAGACCATTGTGTTCGTCAGTCATGATCTGAGCAGTATCAGCAAATATTGTGACCGTGTATATCTGCTGAATCAGGGAAATATCCTGGGCGAAGGCAGTCCCAAGGCTATGATCGACACCTACAAGAGGGTATTGGTGGGACAGTATGACGGCCAGGAGAGTGTGGGAGAAGAGACTGCCAGTCTGCTGGATGATGAAGACCTGCAGAGAGCAGCTGCCCAAAAAGCAGATGAGAAGGGGACCGATGCTTCCCAGGCTTCCATGGAGGCCAAGGGGCAGAATCCCAATGCCCTGGAATACGGTACGAAGCAGGCACAGATTGAGGAATTTTACATTACGGATGACAGAGGGGTTCCCACCAATGCGATCCTGAAGGGCAGTATGTTTACCATCCATATGCGGGTTCGTTTTATGGATCATATTCCGGCCCCCATTTTTGCATTTTCTGTAAAAAACGTCATCGGTGTGGAGATCACCGGTACAAATACCATGATTGAAAAGGCTTTTCTGGACAGCGTGGAGCCGGGAGAGGTGAAAAATGTGACTTTTACCCAGAAGATGAACTTACAGGGTGGTGAGTATCTGCTGTCTCTGGGAGTGACCGGCTACAATCAGGATACCTTCGAGGTATATCACAGACTGTATGATGCCTTGAATATTACGGTGGTATCGGACAAGAATACCGTAGGATATTATGATATGGATTCCGAAACAAAAGTATGGGATGCGGAGGAGAAGTAAGGAATGACAGAGACCATCGGGAAGATCACACTGAATCTGGATAAATATCCCGGCGAGGATTATTATTGCGACGGCAGTGTGGAGGACGAGATCTTAGACATTGTAAAAAAATACAGTACGGTGGAATATGACAGGATCATTGCGGAGCGAAAGAGCTGGCCGATCCTGTATCATTTGTCTGCTCTCCGGGAAAATATCGTGGATTTCCTTCCCATACAGAAAACAGAGAAAGTGCTGGAAGTGGGCAGTGGATGCGGAGCCATCACGGGTGCACTGGCAAGAAAAGCCGGGGAAGTGACCTGTGTGGATCTCTCGAAGAAGCGCAGCCTGATCAACGCCTACCGCCACAGCGAATGTGAAAATGTGACGATCCATGTGGGCAATTTCACGGATGTGGAACCGGAACTTCCCGCAGACTATGACTATATCTGTCTGATCGGTGTTTTTGAGTACGGACAGGCTTACATAGGCGGCAAGACGCCTTACGAGGATTTCCTTAAGATCCTGCAGAAGCATCTGGCACCGGACGGCAGGATCGTGATTGCCATTGAGAACAAATACGGATTGAAATATTTTGCCGGATGCAAGGAAGATCATCTGGGCAGCTGGTTTTCCGGCATTGAAAATTATCCGGAGGGCGGTGTGGTACGCACGTTTTCCCGGAAAAAGCTGGAGCGCATTTTCGATGCCTGCGGTGTGGGAGAACGCAGTTTTTATTATCCGTATCCCGATTATAAATTTATGACCACAGTCTATTCCGATGCTTATCTTCCAGGACGTGGAGAGCTGTCCAACAATCTGCGGAATTTTGACCGGGACAGAATGCTGTTGTTCGATGAGAAGAGTGCTTTTGACGGAATTGTGGAGGAAGGATTGTTTTCCGTTTTTTCCAATTCCTATATGGCGGTGATCGGAGCACCTCTGGATCTGAAATATGCCAGATATTCCAATGACCGTGCGGAAAGCTTCCGGATCCGCACCGAGATCCTGCGGGACAAGGAAGGCTGTAAGACGGTCCGAAAATATCCGCTGACAAAAGAAGCGGAAGCCCATGTGCGTCATATGCCGGAGGCTTATGAAAAATTGAAGGAACGGTATGCGGGAAGCAGTCTGGATGTCAATGTCTGCCATCTGAGAGAAGAGAACGGCATACCTTATGCGGAATTTGAGTTCGTGCCGGGCAGACCGCTGTCGGAACTGATGGACGAATGCCTGGACAGGCAGGATGTGGAGGGATTTCACAACCTGTTCGCAGAATATCTGGAGAGAGTGGGCTACGGGGAGGATGTGCCGGTGGCGGACTTTGATCTGATCTTTGCCAATATTCTGGTGGATGGTGACCACTGGACACTGATTGATTATGAATGGACTTTTGACCGTCCCATAGAGACCAGAGCTCTGGCCTTCCGGGCTGTATACTGTTATGTACTGGAAGATGAAAGACGTAATGCACTGGAACTGGATCGTATTCTGGATCGTCTGGGCATCACGGAAAACGAAGCCAGACAGTACAGAGAGCAGGAGATGGAATTTCAGAAATATGTGACCGGACAGAAATTGTCCATGGGTGAGATCCGCAATCTCTTAGGCGGCGAAATTTATAAGCCCACGGAATGGATCGGACGGTTCCGTCAGACGGAGGGAGAACTCAGGGTACAGATCTATGAGGACAAGGGACAGGGATTTTCTGAAGAAAATTCTTATTTCCCGGAGAACGTCTATGCAGAGGAAAAACAGGCGGAATTTACGGTGAATTTCGATGGAAATGTCCATTATTTACGGCTGGATCCGGCCATGTGCGCCTGCGTGTGTAAAATCCGGGAGCTTACCATGAACGGACAGCCGGTTCCTGTGCAGGACAAAAAGATCGTTACCACCAATGGAAAAATCTTAAAGTCCGCAGACGGTGCGGAGCATCCCAGCGTGGTATTTCCCACGGAGGATCCGAATCTGACGATCCGGGTGGATGCATTGGACAGAAAGGCAGAGAACATCCTGACTGTGAAAATGGAGATCGTGCAGATTCCCCCTGCTGTGGCAAGTGACATGGCGGGAGCGGTGAAAAAATTTTTCTAAGGAGACAGGAAACTTGAGCATTCGGACGTCAGTAAAGCAGATGCTTGTCAGACAACAGGATAGAAAGTATGAAGCAGAACTGGCAAAGCTGCGGGTGACCTACGCGCAATGGGCTGCGGAGCAGGAAAAAAAGATTGCGGAAACAGTGGTCACAGAGATCGGGGAAAGAGCCGGTCTTGCGGAATTCGTGATCTACAGGCAGCAGAAAGGACAGCTGGCGGAAAATGCTGTGGAGCGGATCAATGCGTATTTTGTGAAGCATCCGGAGGCAGAGATCGTCTATGGAGATGAAGATCTGCTGTCAGAGAACGGAGAGCGTGTGATCCCCTGGTTCAAGCCTTGCTGGGCTCCGGATACCTACCGGGCTTTCTTCTATGTGGGAAGCGTCGTGGCAGTGCGGAGCAGACTGCTGCAGAAACTGGGGGAGCCCGGGGTTGTGACAGAAGGAGAGAGCACCGGCAGGGAAATAGTATTTTCGAAAGCGGAAGAGATCCGTCCCCTGATGGACCGGCTGTTTCTGGCGGCCGGTGGATTTGAGAGAGGCTGTCATACCATTGGACATCTGGAAGAAGTGCTGTTTCACGGCACTTTTGGTACTGCGGGAATCGGACTGCAGGGACCGGCAGAAACCAGCCGGGAGAAAGCGGAAGATGAGCAGAACCCCTGGGAAGAGTACCGGACGGCAGCGGAATCCGCAAAACTGTCCGTGGAACTGGCGGCCAAAGCGGCAGAGGAAGCCAGAGAACTGTTCGCCAGAGAGCTTAGGGTCTCTGTGATCATTCCTTCCAAAGATAATCCTTCCGTACTGGGAAAATGTCTGCGGTCGCTGACGCAACGCCCGGAGGGCAGTGTCCCAGTGGAAATCCTGCTGATAGATAACGGAAGTAACGAGGAAAACAGGAAAAAAACAGAACAGCTGGTGGAAGAAATCCGGACAGCCGGAACACCGATCCGGTATGTATATGAGCCTGCGGAGTTCAATTTTTCCACCATGTGTAATCGTGGCGCAGAACTGGCAGATGGCAAGCTGCTGCTGTTCTTAAATGATGATATTGAATTATGTGAGAATGACTGGCTGGATAAAATGGTGTCCAGAGCCTTGCAGCCTTATGTGGGCAGTGTGGGACTGAAACTTTATTATCCGGATTCCGTGAAGATCCAGCATGACGGCATTGTCAATCTGCCGGTGGGACCGGTGCATAAGCTACAGTTTATGGAGGATGACAGAAGCTACTATTTTGGACGGAACCGTTTTACACAGGATTGTGTGGCCGTGACGGGAGCCTGTCTCCTGATCCGGACAGAGGTGTTCCGGGAGGCCGGAGGATTCCGGGAAGTGTTGCGGGTAGCCTATAATGATGTGGAACTGGGCTTCCGGCTTCTGGAAATGGGATACTACAATGTGGTGTGGAACGACCGCTTTGCATATCACCATGAATCTCTCAGCCGGGGAAGCGATGAAAGTCCTGAGAAAATGCAGCGTCTGGTACAGGAGAGAGAACTGCTCTACCAGATGCATCCACAGTTCCGGGGAGAGGATCCTTTTTACCCGAAGGGGCTGAACCGGGAGGGACTGGACAGCCGTGTGGTTCCGGCATATCTGACAGATCGGAATGTTTTACAGGAGCCTTTCTGGAAAAGGGGACTTCCTGGCGGAGAGGAATTACAGAAGATCCGCAGGGATAACTGCCTGATGGCCAGAGTAGAGACAGCGGGACCGGAGCGGATCCAGGGATACAGTGTAATTCTGGGAGACGATAATGCCTGCTATGAAAAACATCTGTTGCTGATTCCCTGTGGGGAAACAGAAGGACAGGATGTGTGGTCCATGCAGTTGATGCCTGCCTACCGACAGGAACTGGAGGAAAATCTTCCGGATCAGAAAAATGTGGCATTGGGCGGCTTTTGTGTCCTCAGAGAAGGAGAACAACTGCCGGCGGGAAACTATACGATCGCTGTTCTTGTGGTGAATCGTGTCAGCAAGCTGAAACTTTGGAATACTACGGGAAAATATCTGACCGTAGAGCTTCCGGCAGCAAAAGAATAAAACAGATGCATGATCCGCTAAAATGCGGTGAAAGTATCACGGAGGAGACATATGTCAGAGAGCAACACCGAGATCAATTATAAGGAAGCCTACGAGAGAGAGCATGAAAAATGTGCGGATCTGGCGGACAAGATCGTAGTACTGGAATCGGAGAAGGAAGATCTGCAGTTCAAACTGGACCGAATCAAGAAAAATAAATTCTGGAAGGCTACAGGACCTGCCAGAAGTGTGATCCATTTTGCCCAGAGACAGAAGGAACGGCTGTCTCATTGCGGTGGTCCCAAAGATATTCTGCGGAAGATCCGTAACAAGAGTCACCAGAAGAGCCTGATGGAATCCTACGGTACCGGAAGCTTTCCCGATGCGGAGCAGAGGAAGAAAGAGGAAGAAACGGTATTCCCCTATATGCCGAAGATCAGTATTCTCGTGCCGTTGTGGAATAACAAGAGAGAGTTCCAGATACAGATGCTGGACTGCGTCATGAACCAGACCTATCAGAACTGGGAACTGTGTCTGGCGGACGGTTCCGATGCGGAACATGCTTACATCGAAGAACTCTGCAAGGAGTACGCGGCGAAATCAGATGGCCGTATTGTATATAAGCACCTGGACCATAACGGAGGTATTTCCTACAACACCAATGAGTGTTACAAGCTGGCCACCGGAGACTATATCGGACTGTTCGATCAGGATGACATTCTGCATCCTTCCGTATTGTATGCCTATGTCAAGGAAATCAATGAACAGGGTGCGGATTATCTGTACTGTGATGAGACCACCTTCCAGGAGGACAATATTAATAAAATGCTGACCATGCATTTTAAGCCGGATTATGCACCGGATAATCTGCGGGCCAACAATTATATCTGTCATTTCAGCGTCTTTTCCAGAAAACTTCTGGAAGGCGAGGAACTGTTCCGTACGGCTTTTGACGGTGCGCAGGACCACGATATGATCCTGCGTCTGACGGACAGAGCACAAAAGATCGTACATGTGCCCAGACTGATGTATTACTGGAGAAGCCATGCGGGCAGTACCGCCGCCAGTATTGACGCAAAGCCCTATGCCATCGAGGCGGCAAAGGGTGCCGTGGCGGATCATCTGAAAAAGCATGGATTCAAACATTTTCAGATCACCAGTACCAGAGCCTGTGCCACAATTTTCCGGATCCGCTATCAGATTCTGGGAGATCCGAAGATCTCCATCGTGATCGCCAACAAGGATCACGTGGAAGATCTGAAGAGATGTATTACTTCTATTCAGAAGAACAGCACCTGGAGCAACTACGAGATCATCGTGGTGGAGAACAACAGCACCACACCGGAAATCCGGGATTACTATTCCCAGCTGCTGGGATTGTCCGGCAATGATTCCTACGCAGAGAGATGCAAGCTGCATACCGTCTGCGGTCATGACGGCGGGATTCTGCACAGCGAGGACGGCCGGATCTCTGTGGTGACCTATCATGGTGACTTTAATTATTCTGCTGTAAATAATCTGGGAGTATCCTATGCCACCGGAGATTATATCCTTTTGCTGAACAATGATACGGAAGTGATCACTGCCAACTGGACGGAAGAGATGCTGATGTATGCACAGCGGGAAGATGTGGGTGCCGTAGGTGCAAAGCTGTATTATGCGGACAAGACGATCCAGCATGCCGGTGTAGTCATCGGACTGGGGGCACATCGCACCGCAGGACATACCCATTATCGTATTCCGGTACAGAACCTCGGCTACATGGGACGCCTGTGTTATACCCAGAATGCCACGGCAGTGACCGGAGCATGTCTGTTGGTGAAAAAGAGTCTGTATGAGCAGGTGGGAGGACTGGACGAGAGCTTTGTGATCTCTCTGAATGACGTGGATTTCTGCCTGAAACTGCGCAAACTGGGACTGCTGAATGTATGGACCCCTTTTGCGGAACTGTATCATTATGAATCTATTTCCAGAGGTCTGGATGATCAGGGAGAGAAGGCGGAGCGTTACAACAAAGAATCCGAGCATTTCCGTGAAAAATGGAAGGCAGAGCTGGAAGCAGGAGACCCCTATTACAACCCGAATTTCTCTCTGGATCGCAGTGACTACGCGCTGAGAGATCCGGTTAGCGGACGTTAAATTGCTCTTTTCAGTAAAGGTAATCTATGGTAGAATAATGGCGGAGAGCGTTTACTGAAGAAAGATAAAGATAGCGATAAAACAGGAGGATAGGAAAATGAGTTATATGGACGAACTGAATTTCTGGTTGAATGATGATTATTTTGACCAGAAGACCAAGGATGAACTTCTGGCAATCCGCAACAACGAGGCAGAAGTGGAAGATCGTTTTTACAAGGAACTGGAATTCGGTACCGGCGGTTTACGTGGCGTGATCGGTGCAGGAACCAACCGCATGAACGTATATACCGTTCGTAAGGCAACTCAGGGTCTTGCTAATTATATCATTAAGCGCGGCACCCAGAGCAAGGGTGTGGCTATCGCATTTGACTCCCGCCGCATGTCTCCCGAGTTTTCCGATGAGGCAGCAAGATGTCTGGCAGCCAATGGCATCAAGGCATACATTTTTGAATCTTTAAGACCTACCCCGGAACTGTCCTTTGCCCTTCGTACGCTGGGATGTACCGCAGGTATCGTAGTGACTGCAAGCCACAACCCTCCTGAGTACAACGGCTACAAAGTATACTGGGAGGACGGCGCACAGGTAACCGCTCCTATCGATAAGGACATCATCACCGAAGTACAGGCCATCAAGGATTATCATACCGTGAAGACCATGAGCAGAGAAGATGCGGAAAAAGCAGGCCTCTATCAGGTGATCGGTAAAGAGATCGATGACAAGTACATGGCTGAGCTGAAGAAGCAGATCATTCATCCCGATGTTATTCAGGAAATGGCTGATGACATCAAGATCGTATATACTCCGTTATGCGGTACCGGTAACAAGCCGGTAAGACGTATCCTGTCCGAGCTGGGATTTAAGCACGTCTATGTAGTTCCCGAACAGGAGAATCCGGATCCAAACTTCACCACACTGGATTACCCGAACCCTGAGGATCCCAAGGCATTTACATACGCACTGCGTCTGGCCAAGGAGAAGGATGCGGACATCGTTCTGGCAACCGATCCCGATGCAGACCGTCTGGGTGTGTATGCCAAGGATACCAAGACCGGCGAGTATGTGGCATTTACCGGTAACATGTCCGGTATGCTGATCGCAGAATATATCCTGAGAGAGAAGACTGCTACCGGCACTATGCCCGAGAATCCCGCACTGGTAACCACCATCGTTACCACCAATATGACCAAGCCCATCACCGAAGCTTATGGTGTAAAGCTGATCGAAGTACTGACCGGCTTCAAGTTCATCGGTGAGCAGATCAAGTTCTTCGAGCAGACCGGCAGCAACAATTATGTATTCGGTCTGGAAGAGAGCTACGGCTGTCTGGCAGGTACTCATGCAAGAGATAAGGATGCAGTTGTAGCAGTTATGTGTCTGTGTGAAGTGGCGGCTTACTGCAAGAAGCACAACATGACTCTGTGGGATATGATGGTATCCATGTATGAGAAATACGGTTACTTCAAGGAGACCCAGTACACCATTACCATGAAGGGTATCGACGGTGCAAGACAGATCGCCGAGATCATGGATAAGCTTCGTAAGAATCCGCCCAAGGCATTCGGTGACCTGAAAGTGGAGAAATTCCGTGACTATCTGAACGATGTAGTCATCGACATGGAGAGCGGCGAGAAGACCACTACCGGACTTCCCAAGTCTAATGTCCTGTATTTTGAGCTTCCCGACAATGCATGGTGCTGCGCCCGTCCTTCCGGAACCGAGCCCAAAATCAAGTTCTACATGGGTGTTAAAGGTAACAGCATAGAGGATGCACAGGCCAAGGTAGAGAAGCTGACCGAGGATGTAAAGGCTGTATTGTAACCACCATGAGCAAATGGCATGCAAGTATGTTATTCAGGAAAGCTCTGGAAGAGCGATTTTGCGAATGGGGTTCTGAATAGTTAATGTTATTTTTAAGAGCGAATCGCCCGGGAAGGGCGATTTGCTCTTTTATAAAAGTGGAGGTATCCGTGGCAAAGCTGAACATAGCAAACCTTAAGAAAACTCTATATTATTTGCAACGCAACGGCCTGAGGGAAACCTGGATCTCTGTAAGGGAACGCCTGACAGAGACAGACCGCTATTTTTATGTGCCCTGTCCGAAAGAGGAACTGGAAAGGCAAAGTTGCAGAAAATGGGATAATCCGGTTACACTCAGCATTGTGGTGCCGTTGTACCGTACCCCGGAAATCTATCTGAACAGAATGATAACAAGCGTTATGCAACAGAGCTATCCTCACTGGGAACTGATTCTGGCGGATGCCACAGAGGATCACAGTGTGGAGGAGACGTTGACAAATCAGGGATTCCTGACAGAACGGCTCCTGGAAAATGCGGAAACTATTGCAGCGGATGCAAGGATCCACTATATACACCTTACGGAAAATGCCGGAATTGCGGCGAATACCAATCAGGCATTACCCTATGCAAGGGGAGAATATATCGGCCTGCTGGATCATGATGATGTATTGACACCGGATGCTCTGTATGAGATGGCAGATGCTATTACCAAAGCAAATGACAGAGGTGTCAGAGTTGCATTCGCTTATTCGGATGAAGACAAATGCAACGGGGATGAGACAAAATATTACGATCCCAACCATAAAGAAGACTTTAATTACGATTTAATCCTGAGTAATAACTATATCTGCCATTTTCTGGTGATGGATGCAGATCTGATGAAGAAACTGGCATTCCGGCCAGAATGCGACGGTGCCCAGGACTATGATCTGGTGCTGCGGGCAGTGTCAGAGGTGCTGGCTGCAGATGGCCGCTCCGGGGAGGAGAGAATTCTTCATATTCCCAGAGTGCTGTATCACTGGAGATGCCATGAAGCATCTACAGCAGCCAATCCCCACAGCAAGAAATATGCTTACGAAGCGGGGCTGCGTGCACTGCAGGATCATGCGGCAGAACGTGGGATCCCGGCAAAGGCAGAGGAGACCAGACATGTAGGATTTTATCGGTTACAATATACAGAGGTATTACAGGAGAGACCGGATGTGGCTGCCGTAGGTGGCAGAGTGCTGTCTGGGAAAAACCGCGGCAGGATCGCCGGTGGCAGAATGACTGCGGACGGAAAGGTGTTCTACGAGGGACTGCCGAAGGACTTTGGCGGTTATCTTCACCGGGCGGAGCTGTCCCAGGATGCAGAAGCGTTAGACCTTCGCTGCATCAGGATCCGGTCAGCTGACAGGGAATTGTTTGAAAAAATCGTGGGAGTGCCTTATACGGAAGTAGTAAGAGGTCCGGAACAACAGCCGGTATTTGACAGCTCCACACTGCCTGCCGGGGCAGATATCCGGCTTTTAAGTCTGCAATTATCGGAAGCATTACGAAAACGGGGAAGACTGCTGTATCTGCCGGAGTATCCGGAGAAATGGGAGAGACTATGAAGGAAGTAACCGTCGTTATACCCAATTACAACGGAATGAAATATTTACCGGAATGCATGGCTTCCCTGTGTCAGGGACAGGAAAATGCACCGGAATATGAAGTGCTGATCATAGACAATGGTTCTGCTGACGGGAGCGTGGAATATCTGGACAGCGAATGGTGTCGCAAAAAAGAGGCACCGGCAGAAGAGGGGGGAAAACCGCAGGTGCGTCTGATCGCCCTGCCGGAGAACACCGGCTTCTGTCATGCGGTGAATCTGGGAATCCGGGAGGCACGAAGCCCCTATGTGATCCTGTTGAACAACGATACCAGAGTAGAACCTGGATTTGTGAAAGGACTGTATGATGCCATTCGGAAGGATGAAAAGATCTTTTCCGTCAGCGCCAAAATGCTTATGTGGGATAAGCCAGAGCTGCTGGATGATGCGGGAGACCGCTACTGCGTTCTGGGATGGGCATATTCCCGGGGAAAAGGACGGCCTGCTGTGGATTATGACAAGAATGTCAGCATATTCTCAGCCTGTGGCGGAGCGGCAATTTACAGACGTCAGGTATTTGAGGAGATCGGCTATTTTGACGAAGCGCATTTTGCTTATCTGGAAGATCTGGATATCGGTTACCGTGCCCGGATCTACGGCTATGAGAACCGGTACGAGCCGACGGCATCCGTTCTGCATTACGGCAGTGCTTCTACGGGATCCCGCTACAATTCCCGGAAAACGGAACTTTCTTCTTCCAATAATATCTATGTCATCGGCAAAAATATGCCGCTACTACAGTGGATCCTGAATCTGCCGTTCTTTTTGCTTGGATTTGGCATAAAATTTCTGTTTTTTTGTAAGAAGAGAATGGGAAAACTATATTTAAAGGGATTGGCCGAAGGGTGGAAACGTACCGTGGGTCCTGTGGGAAAGCAGGCAAAGGTGCACTTTCAATGGAGCCATCTATGGAATTATGTGAAGATTCAGTGGCAATTATACCTGAATGTTTTTCGAATTCTTATGAAATCTTAAGAAATTGCTTCATAAATTCTTAAGTTGAGAAAAAACCACCGTTATTGTAGAATGAAATCGTTGAAAAGAAGCTTTTCGGACTTAAAGATTGGGTGACCCGTATGATAAAAGACAACCAGAAAGTCTTTAACAGGCTTCTTGTGATAATAGATGCGCTGATCACGGCAGCATCTTTTGTCCTTGCCTATTATATCAAATTTTATATCTTAAATGACGGTCCGGGGATCGGTGTCCTGCCGGTGCAGGATTATTATATGCTGCTTCCCTTTATTGTACCCGGTTATATGTTCCTGTATTACCGGTGCAGTGTGTATTCCCCGAAGCGTACGGTTCGCCGTAGACATGAGATCTACAGTATCCTGCAGGCGAATACCATTGGCCTGGCGGCTTTGATCATTATTTTGTATATGATCATCCGTGAGATCAATTTTTCACGATCCGTCATGGCAATTTTTTATGTCCTGAATGTTTTTCTGACTTCCGTATTCCGTATCATCATGCGCAAGGCATTGCGTTCCATACGGAAAAAAGGATACAATCTGAAGCATATTTTGCTGGTAGGTTATTCCCGGGCGGCGGAGGAATATATTGACAGAATCCTCAGCAATCCCCAATGGGGATATGTAGTGTGTGGTATTCTGGATGAGCACATCCCGGGCGGCACGACCTATAAGGGAGTGAAAGTACTGGGAACGCTTGGTAATCTGGAATACATCCTTCCGGAGAACAAGCTGGATGAAATCGCAATCACACTTTCCCTGAAGGATTATGATTATCTGGAAGGTGTGGTGGATATCTGTGAGAAATCCGGGGTGCACACCAAATTCATTCCGGATTACAGCAGTCTGATCCCCAGCAGACCCTATACGGAGGATCTGATGGGATTACCGGTGATCAATATCCGGTATGTACCGCTGACGAACACAGGCAATATGGTGATCAAGCGGGCAATGGATATCGTTGGTTCCATTTTCGGTATCATTATTACCTCACCGATCATGCTCATATCAGCAATTCTGGTAAAGCTGTCTAGCCCGGGACCGGTGATCTTTAAGCAGGAACGGGTAGGACTTCATAATAAGCCGTTTTATATGTACAAATTCCGCAGCATGGCAATGCAGACGGCGGCGGAAGAGAAAAAGGGATGGACGGTACGCAATGACCCCAGAGTCACCGGTATCGGTAAGGTTCTCAGACGTACCAGTATCGATGAACTTCCCCAGCTGTTCAATATCTTAAAAGGAGATATGAGTCTGGTCGGTCCCAGACCGGAAAGACCGCAGTTTGTGGAAAAGTTCAAGGAAGAGATTCCCCGTTACATGGTAAAACATCAGGTACGGCCGGGACTGACCGGATGGGCACAGGTGAATGGCTTGCGCGGTGATTCCTCCATCAAGAAGAGAATCGAATATGATATTTACTATATTGAGAACTGGACCATTGGATTTGATATCAAAATCATTCTTATGACGTTCTTTACAGGATTTATCAATAAAAATGCTTATTAGTACAAGGAGAAGACAAGATGGCAACAAATTCTAACAACAATGGCGGCAATGGTCAGAGACCTGCCGGAAGCGGAAGAAAACCTTCCGGAAGCGCACAGAGACCTACAGGACAGAGACCCGCCGGAAGCGGTCAGAGACCTGCCGGCAGTGGACAGAGAACCGGAGCTGCGAACGGACAGAAGAGAATGTCTGCCAAACAGCGTGCAGCCAAGAAGAGAAAAAAGGTTATCATCTTTGGCATAGAGATCGTAGTGATCCTGTTCATGGTAGCATTATTGTATCTGGTAATGACTCATACCAACAATGAGGGCCCCAAGGTAACCGTTCTGGAGACAGAAGAACTTCAGATTCCCGAAGAGGTGCAGCAGGATGAAACTATGAAGGGCTATATGAACATTGCCCTGTTCGGTGTGGACGCCACCAAGGAAAGCCTGTTGTACAAGGGCAGCCGAAGCGATAGTATCATGATCGCCAGCATCAACATGGATACCGGTGATATCAAACTGGTCAGCGTATATCGTGATACGTACCTGAATACCGGTACGGATTCCTACCAGAAATGCAATGCCGCTTATTCCTATGGCGGAGCAGAGCAGGCGGTTAAGATGCTGAACATGAATCTGGATATGGATATTACGAACTTTGTGACCGTAGGCTATAAAGGACTGAGCGAAGTGATCGACGGTCTGGGCGGTATCTATATTGATGTGGACTCTGAGGAGATCAAGCATATCAACAACTATCAGATCGGTATTGCAGAAGTTTTGAAATGCGATTATACACCGGTAACTGAGACCGGTATGCAGCTGTTGAATGGTCTGCAGGCTACTGCTTACTGCCGTATCCGTTATACCGCTGGTAACGACTTTAAGCGTGCTGCCCGTCAGCGTGAAGTCATTCAGGCAATCGAAGATCAGGCAAAGAAAGCAGATTATGCAACATTGTCCAAGGTATTCAACAGTGCCATCGACGACATTTACACCAGTCTGGATTCCAAGGACATCCTGGATCTGCTGGGCAATATTTCAAATTATCGCATAGTGGACGAAGGAGGTTTCCCCGAAGAGACCATGCGTGACACCGGCAATATCGGTGCAAAGGGAAGCTGTGTTATTCCGGTAAATCTCGAAAGCAATGTAGTATGGCTGCATCAGTTCCTGTTTGATGATGCCAACTATTCCGTAACCAGCAACGTGAAGGAATACAGCAATAAGATTGAATCTGACACATCACCTTATATGAATAAGTAAGAAACAGTGTATAGAGTAAAGCAACAGGAATACAAGGGAGTCTTCCGGAATCTGCCGGGGCTCCCTTGTGCATTACCAAGAAGGTTATAAGCCTTTTGGACAGTAGGAAAAGGCTTGTGCCGCAATAAGAGTTAAAGTATAATGAACCAGAGATTGGAAAAGTGAGGAGCGCTCTGACATGGAGATAGATGTGATCATTCCCCTGTATAAGCCGGGAAAAGAATTATTTACATTATTGGATAAACTGGGCAGTCAGAGCGTACCGGTACATCAGGTGATTCTTCTGAATACGGAAGAAAAATATTTTGAACAGCTGATCTACGGAATCAGATTTCTGGAAACCTATCAGAATGTCAAGGTATACCATGTATCCAAAAGAGAGTTCGATCATGGCGGTACGAGACGGATGGGAGTAAAAAAGTCTTCTGCGGATGTCTTCGTGATGATGACACAGGATGCCATGCCGAAAGATGACAGGCTGATCGAAAAACTGGTGGAACCCCTGCAGGGGGAAGTGGCGGTGGCCTATGCGAGACAGCTGCCCAGAGAGGATTCGACACCGGTGGAGAGCTATACCAGAGAATTTAACTATCCGGCAAAGTCCCGGATCAAATCGGCAGCAGACCTGGACAGCCTGGGGATCAAGACCTTTTTCTGCTCCAATGTCTGTGCGGCCTATCGCCGGGAGATCTATGAGGAACTGGGCGGGTTCGTCAGACATACGATATTTAATGAAGATATGATCTATGCGGCAAAGGCGGTGGAAGCAGGATACTCTGTGGCTTATGCGGCGGATGCGCAGGTGGTGCATTCTCATAATTATACCAACGGGCAGCAGTTTCACAGAAACTTTGACCTGGGAGTATCGCAGGCAGAGCATCCCGAGATTTTTGCAGCATATCCTTCGGAGTCCGAGGGAAAACGAATGGTGAAAGATGTGACGGTATATTTGCGCAGCAACCATATGTCTGCCGGATTGCCCCATTTTTATATGCAATGCGCCTGTAAATATGCAGGTTATTTACTGGGAAAGAACTATCGCAGGCTCCCGAAAAAATGGGTACTTGCTTTTACTTCCAACAAGGAATACTGGAAACAGAACAGAAAGGATGTATGACTATGTGTGGTATTGTAGGTTATATTGGAACAGAACAGGCAGCACCGATCATTCTGGACGGTCTGTCCAAGTTGGAATACCGTGGATATGATTCCGCAGGTATGGCGATTTTTGACGGTGAGAAGATCAACACCAGAAAAGCAGTGGGAAGACTTAAGGTTCTGGAGAACCTGACCCACGGCGGAGAGAATATGAAAGGAACCTCCGGTATCGGACATACCCGTTGGGCAACTCACGGAGCTCCCAGCGATATCAATTCTCATCCGCATATGAACAATGCGGGAACCATTGCCGTGGTACACAACGGCATTATCGAGAACTATATTCCCCTGAAGAAAAAGATGCAGGATAAGGGGTATCAGTTCGTATCCGAGACTGATACCGAGGTATTGGCACATCTGTTAGACTATTATTACAAGGGAAATCCTCTGGAAGCCATCACGAAGGTGCTTCATCGTGTGGAAGGCTCTTATGCGCTGGGGATCATGTTTGCAGATCAGCCGGATAAGATTTTTGCAGCCCGCAAGGACAGCCCGCTGATCGTAGGAAAGAGCGACAACGGCAGCTTTATCGCTTCCGATGTTCCTGCGATATTGAAATATACCAGAACCGTATATTATGTAGACAATCAGGAAGTTGTGGAATTACAGCAGGGTAGTCTGCGTTTCTTCTCCGTGGATGAGGAAGAGATCGAGAAGCAGCCGGTGACCATTGACTGGGATGCCAATGCGGCAGAAAAGGCTGGATATGAGCACTTCATGCTGAAAGAGATCTATGAGCAGCCGAAGACCATCAACGATACCATCTCTCCGAGAATCAAGGATAATGATATTGTGATCGAAGAGCTGAACATGAGTGATGAAGAGATCAAAGAGATCACGAAGATCCATATTGTGGCCTGCGGCTCCGCATATCATACCGGAGTTACCGCAAAATATGTGATCGAGGGTCTGGCAAGAATCCCGGTAGAAGTGGATGTGGCCAGTGAATTCCGTTATCGTGATCCGATTCTTCAGAAGGGTAATATGGTCATTGTCATCAGCCAGTCCGGTGAGACGGCAGATACTCTGGCAGCACTGAGAGAGTCCAGGGAAAGGGGCTTCAAGGTACTGGGCATTGTCAATGTGGTGGGAAGCTCCATTGCCAGAGAGGCAGACAGTGTTATGTATACCTGGGCAGGTCCCGAGATCGCAGTGGCTACCACCAAGGCTTACAGTGCACAGCTAACTGCACTTTACATGTTGGCTATGAAATTCGCCAGGGTACGTGGTACTATTGATCAGGAGAAGTTCGCCGGTATGCTGACAGATTTAAGATGCCTGCCGGATCAGATTGAACTGCTTCTGGGACAGAAGGAGAAGATCCAGCATTTTGCCAACCGTTACGTGGGAGCAAGAGATATCTTCTTCATCGGACGCGGTATTGATTACGCGATTTCACTGGAAGGATCCTTGAAACTGAAGGAGATCTCCTATATTCATTCCGAGGCTTATGCAGCTGGAGAACTGAAGCATGGTACGATTTCTCTGATCGAAGATGGTACGCTGGTAGTGGCTTTGGCAACCCAGCCGGATCTGTTCCAGAAGACCATCAGTAATATGGTAGAAGTAAAAGCAAGAGGAGCCTTTGTTATGGCAGTCACCATTGAAGGCAACAAGGCCATTGAGAAAGCGTCGGATTATGTAATATACATCCCCGAGACCAATCCGTACTTTACCAATTCTCTGGCAATCATTCCTTTGCAGTTGTTCTCCTACTATGTGGCAGTGGGACGCGGCTGTGACGTGGATAAACCCAGAAACCTGGCAAAATCCGTTACTGTTGAGTAGAGTGTAATAACTTACCCATAGAGAGACTGCTTGCAGGCAGAACAGACTCTCTGTTTTTTCAGGATTCATAATTGCTTCAGAAAGTTATCACAATTCGGACACAATTGACGGATATACTGTGTTCATAAGGTGAGAGGAAGAAATGAAACAGGTAATGGTAAAAAGAGTTTCTCACTTGCAACAGGATAGGAGGAAGCAATATGTACGAGAATGATAATTTTTCCGGTTACGGAACCGGCAATGAAAATACAACCGGTACATTCAGTGGAGCAGATCTGAATGAGACAAGAACAGAAAGCAGTTATGGCTATGAAAATCATAGTACTACCCAGAGTGCAGCAGGAAGCACGAATGGTTACACCACTTATCAGATGGGCGGAACCACAGGCAGCAACAATACGGAGCCTAAGAAAACCCCAAAACATGGCGGTTACTTCCGGAAGGCAATGGTAAGTGTCAGCCTGGGATTGTTCTTTGGACTGTTCGCAGGAATCGGTTTCTATGCAGTACAGCAGGGAACCGGGATGTTTACGACCAGCACAGATACCGCAGTGGTAGATGAGATCACTTCTGAGGCAACGACAGAAAGTACCCAGAGTGCACAGCTGGCTACCAATGTTACTTATGTAGAGTCCGATGTATCCAATGTGGTAGAAAAAGTAATGCCTGCCATGGTATCCATCGTAAATAACTTTACCGAGACAGCCAATGTCTTCGGACAGCAGTATACACAGGAAGAAGCAGCCAGCGGTTCAGGTATCATTGTAGGTAAGACCGATGATGAACTGCTGATCGTATCCAATAATCATGTAGTAGAGAGTGCAGATACTCTGACCGTTACTTTTATCGATGGCAGTGAAGCACAGGCACAGGTCAAAGGACTGGATTCCGATATGGATCTGGCAGTGATCGCAGTATCTTTAAATGATCTGAGTGATGATACCAAGAATGCCATTACAGTAGCAACACTTGGCAGCAGTGATGATCTGAAGCTTGGTGAGCCGGTCATCGCTATTGGTAATGCCCTTGGCTATGGTCAGTCTGTTACCAACGGTATTGTAAGTGCCCTGAATCGTGAGATCACTCTGGAGAACGGCTCTACCGGTCTGGAGAACGGCTCTACCGGTACTTTCATCCAGACCAACGCAGCCATCAACCCCGGTAACTCCGGCGGTGCACTGCTGAACATGAATGGTGAGGTTATCGGTATCAACTCCAACAAGATCGGTGGTACTGCCGTAGAAGGTATGGGATATGCTATCCCGATTACTTCGGCAAGTCCTATCATTGCAGATCTGATGGAGCGTCAGACCAGAACCAAGGTAGCTGAGGATGAAGTCGGTTACATCGGCATCTCCCTGCAGGAAGTAACTTCCCAGATCTCCCAGATGTACAACATGCCGGAAGGTATCTATGTAGTATCTGTAGAGGAAGGCAGCGCAGCAGCCAATGCCGGTATCATGAAAGGTGATATCATTACCAAATTTGACGGCAGCAGTATCTCTTCTTACTCTGATCTGCAGAAAACGTTACAGTATTATGCGGTCGGTGATTCCGTAACCGTAACGGTACAGAGACCTCAGAACGGTGAATATGTATCCATCGAGCTGAATCTGACACTGGGCAGCAGACCTGCAAGCCAGAAATAAAGAAATAACAGGTAAATAAAAGGAAATGGAAAGAGACCCGGGCGAGACATATGGTTTTGCCCGGGTCTTGTAATATTTACCAAAATATGAATAGTTATAAATGGTTTAGAAAAACTTAACTTGTGCCCCGCTACTTCATTGAGTATAATAAGCGTAGGCAATGAGAAGTGTCAGACACGGGTATTATGCAATATGACTGCTTGCAGGCATTATTGCGTAATGGCCGGGGATGATAGGGCGAAGCCCGTATATCGAGGGAACACGAAGTGTTGCCGAGATACACTGCGAAGATGCTTTGGAGCCGGGGATGATAGGGCGAAGCCCGGATATCGAGGGAACACGAAGTGTTACCGAGATACACTGCGGAATAGTGGTAGGAAACAAAGAGGAGAATAACATGACAGATAATTATAATGATGATTATAGAGAAGTGATCCCTGAGGAGGAAAAAACAGAGACCAATGTGAGTGAAACTCAGGATAACGAAAAAAATAATGGAAACACACAGGTGGCGGATACTGCAAAAGAAAATTCCACCGAAAAAAAGTCAGAGGACAAAAAGGACAGCAGCGAATACGAAGATGTCTGCTTTATCTGCCGCAGACCGGAGAGCAAAGCCGGTAGAATGTTCAAGCTGCCCAACCATATCTGCATCTGCGATGATTGCATGCACAAGACCATGGAGACTGTGAGCCAGTTCGATTATCAGGGAATGTTGAACAATCCCAATGATTTCAACCAGTTTAACGGACAGAACGGATTCCCCAACATCAGTTTTGTGAATCTGGCGGATCTTCAGGGAGACGGCGGTATTCCCAACAAGCAGAAACTCAAGAAGAAAAAGAAGGCGGAAGGTCCCAAACCGGTATTCAATATCAAGGACATTCCGGCACCTCATAAGATCAAGGCCAGTCTGGATGAATACGTGGTAGGACAGGAAAAAGCCAAGAAGGTCATCTCCGTAGCAGTATACAACCATTACAAGAGAGTGGCCACTGACACTATGGATGAGATTGAGATCGAAAAGTCCAACATCCTCATGATTGGCCCCACCGGTTCCGGTAAGACCTATCTGGTAAAGACACTGGCAAAACTTCTGGATGTGCCTCTGGCTATTGCTGATGCCACCTCTCTGACTGAGGCCGGTTATATCGGTGATGATATCGAGAGCGTGGTATCCAAATTGCTGGCAGCGGCGGGCAATGACGTAGAAAAGGCGGAAAGAGGTATCATCTTCATCGATGAGATCGACAAGATCGCCAAGAAGAAAAACACCAACTCCCGGGATGTCAGCGGAGAGAGTGTACAGCAGGGTATGTTGAAGCTTCTGGAAGGTGCGGAAGTGGAGGTGCCGGTAGGTGCCAACAGCAAAAATGCCATGGTACCTCTGGCAACGGTGAACACCCGTAACATTCTGTTTATTTGCGGTGGTGCGTTTCCGGATCTGGACGAGATCATCAAGGAGCGCCTGACCAAGACCGCATCCATCGGTTTCAACTCGGAACTGAAGGATAAATACGATAAAGATACCGATATTTTATCCAAGGTTACTGTGGAAGATATCCGCAAGTTTGGTATGATTCCGGAATTTATCGGTCGTCTGCCGATCATTTGTACTTTACAGGGATTGTCAAAGGATATGCTGGTGAAGATCCTGAAAGAGCCGAAGAATGCGATTCTTAAGCAGTACCAGAAGCTGTTGGAGCTGGATGAGGTAAAACTGGAGTTCACAGACGATGCCCTGGATGCCATTGCCGAGAAGGCAATGAAGCGCGATACCGGTGCCAGAGCTCTGCGCTCCATCATCGAGGACTTCATGCTGGATATCATGTATGAGATCCCGAAGGATGATAACATCGGAAGGGTTACCATTACCAGAGAGTACATTGAAGGAACCGGCGGCCCCATCATCGACATCCGCAGCAATGAAATTCTGGAACAGGTGGAGAACCTGAAGCAGATTCCGGTGGAAGAGAAATAAATTGAGAGTTAGTGAAATACATTGGCAAAATCCACGAACTCCCGGAGCATGCGATACACATGTCTCGATGTAAGGT